>Ga0307377_10001549_pt1 | contig 28663 bp, 24 predicted proteins | sample TR3MG_FD_202535 | JGI IMG/M metagenome (GOLD analysis project Ga0307377, IMG submission 202535) | Soil microbial communities from Risofladan, Vaasa, Finland - TR-3 | ecosystem: Environmental > Terrestrial > Soil > Coastal area > Acid sulfate soil | place: Finland: Risofladan, Vaasa | collected... | reverse complement strand
CTGTTATGAGAATTATATACAGAAGATATCCCAACTTCTCTTCTTTGCCCAGATGCAACATTCTCTGGACAAACACCCATTGGTTCATCTTGTACAAAAGGATTAGGGATTATATATGCTCCATCATAAACTACAACTCTAGTGCCAACCCCTGGAGAAGCTGAAAAAGTACCTCCAAGAGTTAATGTATTCCCAATATGAGATGTTATTTTTTGAATTTGTCCATGGCAAGCCACAGATGGATATATTACTGCAACATAAGCCCCAGTCAAGTAACCATCACTATAATTTGCTGCTTCAGAAATAACTACTTGGGTTGCATCAGTCCCCTCATCAGTATCAGCTTCTATTAATCTTTTAGGCTTATAATATGCAGCACCTAAATTACAAAAACCCCTTGCTGTTGCTCCTGCCACTGCCTCTACGGTTGCAGTTTTAGTCCAAAGTGCCTCTTCTGAATCATATATCCATTGCGCCCCAGGGAGAACATGAGTTTGCACGTTGGCCCATGAACTTGTAGGATCATTGGTTACATCAGTATCTGTAAAACGATATAATATATTATCTAAATAAACTCCATGTAGATATGTAGCATCTGATACAGAAATAATATCATTATATCCATTTGCTGAATATAAAGTTTGTGGACGTTCTGCTGCCCTGGCCCGCCAAGCAAGGGCACACCAAAGAGGTATGGCATCATCTGGGGCACCATTATGAGCAGGCATTCCTCCTATGAGATCAATAACACAACTATTTTCATCTGGCCCTAAAGAAACCCATGCCCAACCATCTAACGCCCCAGTTCCACCATCATAAATGGTGGTATCTCCAACAGCAAAATCAGCATTTGGTCCATTCATAAAACTAGCTATAAAGGTAATATTTGCTGAAATTTCAGGCATACCCCTGTCAGGCCATTGCCAACCATCAACCCCAAGAGCTGTAATAGCTGCAAAATCTGTGGCATCTAATGTGGCATCATCCCATATGGTTAGCCAACGGAAAAAAAGACTATTTCCAGGGGCAGCAGCAGTTGTACCAAACCATAATTTATCCGGGGTTGTACCTGTCATGTTATAGGCAATACTTCTTGTAACCAAAAGAGTACCATCCACATATAAATTACTAACTACATTGACTCCATCTGAACCATCCATGGTCCAACCAATATGATGCCATCCCTGTTGAGTATAATCCCCCCCATCGTAACCGGCACTCCATGGAGCAATAGTATCAAGAATCCATTTTGGGGTATTTTTATAATTTCTAATTTGCACTCCACCACCATTAGCATATAACATTCTAAAAACAGGACCAGTAGTATTAGCAGCATCACTCCCATAAACCCAACAACTAAAAGACCATGTTGTACTAGTAAGATTCCCTCCACTCATATCATAATAAACACTTGGAATAACTTGTGGAGAGAGCCCTAAATATCCTTCTCCATACTTTGCCATAAATCTCACCCTATATTTAAATTTATATCTTATGAAAATATTTTTGGCTTGACACTAAGACTTCTCCTCCACCTTGTTCTAAATAAACTCTAATATAATAATTTATTTTATCCCATAAAATCTTTCTTAAATTTTGTGGGAAACGAGCTAATTGATTGTTAATTTCAGATTCTACTTGTGGTTGGTTAGCTAAAGCTATAGCCATACTTTGTGCTAGTCCATCCCAATCTCTATACCAATCCATGAAATCTCACCTATTTATTCTTAATTTTATCCAAAAATTTGTTAGCTTCATCAAAATCTGCATTTATTATATACTCTAGAAACATACTAACGCCATGATAGTTATTCAAGCAATTATCTATTGCTAAAATCATTATATCAACGTTTTTAGCTGCATACAAATCATCCAAATGATTTTCTATACTTCCACAATTATCTATTAAATCTATTTTATTAGAATTATCATACCAATCTTTTATGGCTTGTAAAGAAAATACTAAGTCTTCCCAAATTCTATAAACCACATCTTCTAATTGAGAGTTGCTAATTGGTTTGTGTAATAAATTATACATTTTCTGTAAATCCACTAATGAAACTGTTCCTTTTGGTGGCAAATCAGACATAAAGCTACCTCCTAATTTAATATAGTTAATCTCCCATATTCTGGAGAAAAATAGCTTTCTAAACAAAGCTCTCCAGGAGATATTTCTTTGATGATTTTAACTTCCATTTCTATATCCATATCAAGAACAACTTCATAAGCCAACTCAAATTGGGCATCAACTCCAGTGCAAATAAAAATTATTTTTGGATCTCTTTTTATATTATTTTGTGATATAGCATCAATGTTTTTAAATATTTTAAAATAAGCTAAAGCTTGTCCAATATCTCTTGCTTTTAAGTCTCCCTTCTTGTTTTCTATAATAACATATCTTTTGTCTTCCCCTTGTATACATAAAAGATCTATAATCCCAACTTTCTTTTTTCTGTGATTAACAATATATTGCCTTCTAAAAAAAGTTAACTCATTATCTATTTTATCAATATTTTCTTGAAAATAATCCTCTATATATTTTTCTGAAATACTCATTGCATAACCCCTATATTTTTGAGCCCCTAACTAAACTAGCTATCCACTTATAATGTTTGCATGCAGATGCCTCATATTGATATGGAGATGTCTTTCTGCCCCAAGGACATGTGCAAACCCTTCTTGTCATATCAGTGTAATATATACCTTGTTGATGAGGCTTGACCACTCTAAAAATATTATTATTTTGCCTTTGAATTTCATACTCCTGCATCTTAATGCCTATGTTTTCTAAGGGTTTAGGATAAAAAATTTCTCCATTTTGTATTTTATTTAATAAATCCTCCAAAATTTTTATCCTATTATCTATGAAGTTTAAACTATTTTCAAACTTCCCTCTGATATCTTTCTCTAATCTAACTCTAGTTGCCATATTAATAACACTTAAACTGCTAGAAAAATTCAAGCTTTCATATGCCTGAGCAAGTTCTTCAAATCTATTTCTGAGTTCAATTTTAAGTTCATCTTTAGCTCGACTAAGAGGAACAACATATTTTTGCCTAATCATCTGTGCAACATTGGCAGCATTTCCTTGAGAGGTCTCAGTAATTTCACCTGTATTCTCTTCTATCTCCTGAACAATATCACTATTTTCAGGAATATCAATAGGTGGAATTAATTCTTCTTGTTCAGAAAATGGAGGAATTTCTAGAATCTCTCTTTGCTTTAATTCTTCATCAATTTCTTCAGGAGATTTTTCCTGATATTCATTTAAATTAAAAGGATAATACCAATAACCATATTGAGGATTATAACTCTCAGGAGCATCAGGTACATATGGATATGGTTTGTTTATTTCATTTTCATCTATTTTTTCTATTTCTTCATTTTCCTCTATTACTTCTTCTTCTAAAAGTTCTGAATCAGGTTGCTCAACCCCAGGTGGTATTACCTTTGGTACTTCCATCCCCTCTGTGGCTTGTGGAATGTTTAATATGGGAAAATCATTAAGTTTTTCGACAAATAATACTAAATCATCCAAAAAAGCTAAATATTTAACTAATTCATCTTGAGTAGCTTCATAAATAATATATTGCTGAGATATAGCCTTATTGATATCAGCCACAATCTTGGGAGGTTGATGAAAATCAATATCCCCGGTATCACTCAATGTATAAATATTAAAACTACCATCTTGGTTTAAAGATATACCGAGATTACCTAATTCATCATACAAATTCTGATTTTGTGCCCACTTATACCATTTAAATTTAAACATGCTCATCCCAATCAATTTTAAAATTATTAAATATATTTTTAATAACACTTCCAACTACTTCTGTTTGTGTTTTAGGATAAATAATAGTAATATTTTTCTGATCTCCAAACCCTAATACTACAGGTAAAATATTTACATCTTCAGGAAAATCAGCTTTCTTAAAAATAGCTAAAATTTCCTTCTCCTTATCTGGGCTAAACTCAATAGTTAAAGAATCAAGGGCAAATGCCCCTCTATCCCCCTTAACAATAATATGTTCTGTATTGAAACTAGATTCGCCCCCTCTTTGAGACCGTAGCATTTCATAAATATCTTTAGGCACTTGGTAAATTATCTCATCTAAATTATCAACATCTTTTTCTATTTTAGAAATTTGCTGTTGGGATAATGGCAATAATCTATTAAGCATAACTTCTGTCTTCAATAAGTGAAATTCTATATTCTTATTTCTCTCAAAATCTATTTCTTCTTTTATTTCATTAAATTTAGTTATTAAATTTTGCCCCACCAAAATTAAAGGAACCATCATAAAATCACATATGGTTATAATAGCAAATAAAACATAAAAATTATTAGTATTATCAACAAAAAAAGAAAAAGAAAAATTGAAAATAATCCAAAAAACAATAAAAAACAAAAGTAAATACACAAAACCCATGGTTCCTATAAATCTAGTAACTTTTATTGCAATTTTTTCGTGAATATTTAATTTATCAAGGTGTTGCTTAAATGTGTTTTCAGGCATAAAATCTCACCTTAGATTCTCTTGTGTGGACGTAATATAGGAGCATGATATGGCGGTGGCCTTTTTTTCTTGGGTTTCTGTGATAAATTACCTGGTGATTCATAAACCTTATGTGGTAAAACCTGCTTAGACCATCTTCTTGTTTTTACAAAAGGTTCTTTTTCAGGCCAACTATTTAAAAAATCCTCTAATTCTATTTCTATACCATCAACATTTGCTGAAAAAGTCTCTTCTTTTTTAATAATAGGATTTTCAAAATTCAAATCAACCACATAAATATTACCTTGTTTAGTTATTAATTCAACCCAAGTTCTTCCTGCTCCCTTTAACAATATAGGATTTAGATTAAGTTCCTTAAGCAATAGGTAAGCATTTAATACATAGAAATAATAACTATCATTACAAGAAGTAATATCTGCTTCTTCATTTGTTATTTCTCGTAAATATATTAGATTCTGTTCTATTTCCTGAATATTCATTTTTACAAACCACCTCTTAAATATTCATCTATTAAAGCTAAATGTTTACATGGAGTTCCTGTTTTACCTGCAGGACATGTACAACTCCTGTTTTTATTATTAATAAAATATTTTTGCCCATCTGGTTTGGTAATCTCAAACATATCTTTAGATAATGGTTTTATTGCATATCCCTCAGTTCTTTTGGCGAGATCTTTAACATTATGACCCACTAAAAATCCATATTGTATTCCAGAAACCAATAAATCTCTTTTTTCACTAAGTTTAATAATTTGAGCATTAATTTTATATAAAAATTTAGTCAGATTTTTATTTAAAGTCTGCAACTTCATCATAATCCAAGTAGGATTAATCAAAAATGTATCAGCTATATCTCTTATTCTTTCTGTTATTACTATTTTGTGTTTGTCAGAAATATTAGAATTTTCTAAGCCCTGAATTAAAGCTAAAACACTATTCCTATAAATATTTTTTTCATTTTTAGTTAAAACCATGTTACCCCTATTCCTTAATTCAAGATCAATATTTATAATACTTTGTACAAGACCCCGAACAAAATCTCCGTCTTCTTGAATTTGTTGAATAATCCAATTGAGTTTAGCCACTAAAGAATCAGGACTACCCTTAATAACTCTTCTACCTACCTTCAAAGATAATGTGTTTTCATTCAAAAATACAAATCCTACATCTGATAGATTTTGGAAAATATTAGGAGCATCAAAATCGAATTTCATTTGTTGGGCATAAATATACCAGTGCATAAATATCACCTAGAATAATCGACATAAATATATTTCTTTACATAATCTAAAATACCCTCTTTTAAAACTAAAAAAGACAACTCTATTAAAGTTGTCTTTTTTAAATATTTTTTACTTTTGTCACCTTAAATAAATTTATACTCTATTCCCTTAGGAACAGGAAGCTTCTTCAATAATGCCCTATAAGCCTCAGCAGGAATAAAAACATAAAAGTAACCCACACTTGGTCTATAATTTTTCTGGAATTTAACCCCAAACTTATCAGAGAAAATATTCACAATTAAATCATTTTCTTCTCCATTAAAACAATTAGTAGCTATTCTACAACCATTCCCATGCCTTGTTCCATCATCCCCGATTAATGCTGCTAACCCCAAATAATCTATTTTTTCCAACCATTCAACAGTAATAGTTTTTCTACCATTTTGATATGTTTCTGAATTAATTTGTTGCCAAATATCATGGTAGGGAGTATAAAGGGCTACTCTCTTATATTTGGGCTGAATGCATAGTTTGGCATCCCATCTCTTTAATAAATTGCACTTCCATTGGATATAATCTAACTGCTTTATGGAATGACATTCTCTAAAATTAAACTCTTTTTTCTTTTGAAGAGTTACAAAAGCATCACCCAAAAGAGAACCATATATAATTTGCTCTTCTATATCATTTAAATAATTTGGTAAATGGGCTCTGTAGGCAGTTTTTCTATCTCTGTCTATGTAACCCAACTTAGATTTTCTAACCTTTATTTGGTTAGGAGATTTAGCTAACTCTTTCGCAATATCCTTAATCTTCATATTATCATAATATAATTCTTTTAATTTCTGATCTTCTTCAAAAGTCTATATCATAAAAAAATCACCTTAAAATTATTATACCAGATAAAATATTTTTTTTGAATATATAAATAAAAAAAGAGAAGGATAACTTTTAAGTTATCCTTCTCTTGTATATCCTAAAGTAGATTGTAATTAGATAATGCTTACTGATGCAGTAGCATAATCATTGATAACAGTGATTCCGACCTCTTCATAAATCACCCAGCCGAGCCTAAGCTCTTTGGGATCATCAGCAGGAAGAACTGTAATATCCTGTCTAATGGGGAATGCACCAACATATTCACCAGGAGCAAGAACATATACAGAATTTTCGGGAACACGAGTAGAGACATGAATATCAGCAGTCCACAAGTGTCCAAAGAGACCAGACATCAAAACTTCTCTTGTGGTTGCTTCATCATACACGTTTTTGCCAAAGTTTCTGACATCCTTGTATTGCTGGGGATGCATAACTATCTTGGCAACTGTAAGGTCATGTGATTCAATCTCAGCAAAAGCAGTAGCAAGAGCAGAGACGGTAAGATTACCAGCAACACTAACGGTATGTGCAGCAGGAATGGCTGCAGCAATAGTAGCAAAAATGTTGGTATCTTCTTCTCTTTGAATAGCCTCTTTTGCCTTCATTTGTGCTCTGTCAACAATATAGAATCTTCTTGCCTTAACTTCAGACAATCTAATTGTTGGGTTAGTAGCTATTTCAAAAGTTGGAACCAAAAGCTCTTCCACTTCAGTGAAGAAGTCAGGAACAGCACCTCTCTTGCCAAGAACATAAGATTTTACGGCAATGTCTCTCTCATATCTTGCAAGGGCACCCTGTGGTAGCTCATCAGTCATGAGTAACTTTCTACCAACAGCTTGATATTCAAGGGCTATCTTTATTGGTTCAACCATAGCCTGTGCTAGTGCTTCCCTGCCAGCCTCTGTAGCAAGATGCTGTGCAATAACTTGCTCTTTTTCAGCATCTGTCATATTATTTTTTTCAGCTAATGCCATAATATTTAAACCTCCTTATTATTAATTGTATTTATTTTTGTCTTTAAATGTCTATTGTGCATTCAAGTATTCCTCTGCTTGCATGATATTTGATGACTGTTCCAACTATAATTTGGTTGTATTGTGGAACCGCTGTTGTCAATTGTCCGTATGTCACTCCATCTGATGATGTATCAGCATATACTGGGTTATTAGGGATGTAACTTTGATTTAGATCAAACTGATCTGTTTCTATCCACATATAACCCCTATATATTGATGTTTTTCTTCTTACTAAAGGGGCTGTATTTCTAACCTCATCTGAGGTTTCATCAAAATCATCACAAGCTAGCCCAAATGGGCTATTATCTGTACCTGAATTTTTAAAGATCACAATTTCACTATTGCTATCGAGACTGAGGACCATACCTGATATTATTGTATTGTGCTCATCCTCTGATATATTAAAGTCTCCTTCACAAATGTCAAATTGTTGGTCAAGAACATTAAGCATAAAAATATCCTTATGGAATTCAATTAGTCTTTATCAACATCAAGTTCAAGCTCGATAACACCAAGGTTTGTGCCAGCAGTGCTAGTCCATGTTTTAGTAAAATCCCTAATGAGTCTACCTATGTGCCATGTCTGAGCGCCAGCAGTTTGGTTTATTTGACCTGCAGCATTGGTATACAATGGTGCATATACTGTGTAAGTTCCTGCATCATGGTCTTCAAACTGATCAGTGACAAATCTGCCCTGACCAACATAAACACTCATTTTGTCACTAGCTTCTGTCTCATTGGCCCAAATCTTTCTGCCTGTTCTCTTATTGCCATCTGAATCAATAGCAGTATAGTTAAGAGAAACTGGGTCTACCCAGATAAAGGAACCAAGGGGATCACTTAGTCCATGGTCATCTGCTGCCAAACCTAGTGGAATAGCACTAGTGGCACCTTGATCCCAAATTAAAATAGTGCTAGCGGTGCCAAGATATACAGGCATACCTGCATAAATTGGGCTTTCTCCAATATTATGATTTTCTATAATTGTGTGTTGTAACGCTTTAATTGCCATTATATATAACCTCCTTATTTTTTAATTACTTATTAGAATCTTCTGAATTTCTTTTGAACTCTTCCATCGGAGTTGCTCTCTGTGCTGCTCTGCCGCCAATTGAGAAGCTTCCTGCAAGACTTTTTAGATCACTGTTTGCTTCTCTAACTTCAACTGCTTGCTCGTTAGGAACAAACAAAACAGAGGTGGCCCCAGCTTTTGCCGCTACTACTTCACTTGCAACTCTTTTTTCTGATTCATCTTTTTTAGTGTGCTTTTCATGCATATGACGCATGTCCTCTATATACCCATCTAATGCTTCATCTGTTAGGGAAGCCAACTGCTCTACTTTGTCATCATATTCTCCATCTTCAATGATATCAAGCTGCATCATTTCATTAGCAATCTTAGATGCTTTCTTGACTCTAGAAGCATAACTTCTTAGGTTTTCAATTTGCTTATCTTTTTCAGCAAAGACAAACTCAAGCTCATAACGTCCTTCTTCTGTCTCAGTAGGAATCTTAGGTCTATCTAATTCATCTTGACTATAATCCTCATTATCATGAGGAGTTGTTTTACTGACAGGAACTTCAGGAGCATCTAGGTCATAACTTGCATCATTAGCCTGCATCTGCTCACTTGTAGGCTCTCCTTCCATAACTAATCTTTCCTTCTGTGGAACTGCTGTAGTTTGAAGTTCAAGCTGTCTTTGTGTGGGAATTTTAGGCTTATTAAGTTCAACTAAATCATTCTGGTAAGCCAGTGGGTTTTCTCCCTCAAGTTGAATAATTTCCTTCTTAGGCTCGGGTTTATGAGTTCCAGATTCATCAGTCATCTTGGGTGCTGGACCCTCAACACTACCAGCCTGAGGATCTTCTGAAGTGTCATTGCCTAATGCTTTATCTGTGCTAGGCTCAACAATTTCTAAGCCTGCACTTCTTTCTCTAGCTCTTTTGAGTAGTCCAGAAATCCTATCTTTTCTTGCCTGTTTAATCTCTGCCTCTGTCATTTTTGATTTAGTCTCCTCTTCAACATCAAGATTAGTTCCTGCTATCATAGTATCTTCAAAATCAGGAACCTCAAAGGATACTTCTTCTATAACATTATCTTCAACAGGTAAATTTTCCTCTATTTCGTCTATAACTTCTCCCACTTCTTCTACTTCTTCTACTTCTTCTACTTCTTCATCAAACACATCAGAAACCTCTTCTGGCACCTCTCCTGATTCATCTTCTATAACATCTTCTATAACATCTTCTACTTCATCTACTTCATCTTCTACTTCTGCAGACAAAAGACTAAGTTTTTGAGTAACAGGATCAAATTCAAACTTAACTTCCATTTCAATTATTTCTGTACCCTCTACAGCATCAACAGCATCCATAGGCATGAAGCTTTCTCCATCAAAAGCAACCTTAGTTACACCAGAAATTTTTCTAGATTCAACTTCTTCTTCTAGACTAGCTATAACCTCACGCTTAATGCAATTGCAAATAGCCACTGATTCGCCAAGGGAGTATCCCTCTGAATATTGATCTGTAATACAATCTCCCCATGCAACTATATCCTCATCCTCAATTGCCTCTGCCACCATGGTTGAAGCTTCTTTGTTGAGCTTCTTATGTCTACCTATATAGGCAGCTAATTTCTCAGCAGCTTCTAACTTGGCATCTGCAACAGCTTCCATCTCAGATGGCTTAACCCCACAGGCACACTTAACAACACTTTTGGTAGTAAGTGGACCTCTGCAACTTAGACATTCTTTATCAGTAACATCAGATGCAATAACCATGCCTGTTTTGGGAATAAAATTCTTATCACAAGCAGTACAACTATAAACTACACCCTCTGCAAATTCCTCATTACATTTAGGACACACATTTGCAGAAGCTATTTTATCTTCAACTGTAGGCTCAAAATCATGGTTATTATAGAAATAATTTACCGCTTCAGAAAATTTCCCTAACTCTTCAGTAAGCTTCTTTATAACTGCCTTGTTGTATGTATCACTTTTTGCCATTTTAATATATACCTCCTTTTTTTAAAATTTTTAGCCCCACCAATCATCTGGGCTTGAATTATCTTCTTGCAAATCTATCTCTTGCATATCATGCGGTTGTATCCACTTAACACAAGCTATTAACTCATTGTTATCAGTATCTCTTTTCATATCTACTTCATAAGGGGTATTGCAATTATTACAGTATCCAACGGAATCTTCAAAGTCTACATTTTCTGCTATTTTACAAACTGGGCATCTATGTGTAATAGCCTTAGCAGTCTTGAGTATTTTATCCCCAGGAATTCTATAGGTAGCTGCCATCGGCATGCCAGCCCCAGGCATAACTCCCATGGGCATTTCAGGTTGTCCACCCATAGGAACAGGAATATTACCTTGTGGTAATCTTATATACATCTCTACTGGAACAAGATCTCCTGGTAGGGTATCCTCTAGTGGGGATGGAAATTCTTCACCCATTAAATCAAAATCTTCCATACCCATTGTTGGTCCACCCTCTGTTGGAATAGATGGAGCATTAACTCCAGGTGGTGGGGGAACTGTTGAGCCAGGTGATGGTTGTGGCATTTGTGGCCCTGCTGTCGGCATGGGCATGCCCTGTGGGGGAACTCCCATTCCCATTCCCATTGGCATCCCATATGGTAAATTTTGTGCTTCTACCTCTAAGGTTCCTTTAGTCACAAATGCAGCATAAACACATTCCCCATCTACCTGTGGTTCACCAATGGAAATGCTATCAGCATCTATATTGTTTTCTTCCACCAAAACCTTCATTAAAACTTCTTGAGCCTTACTTGTAAAATGCTCACTATCAACAGCTTCCTTAACTTCCTCAAGAGTAGCTGCCACTATGTTTACTTCTACTTCTTCTGTTTCTTCTGTTTCTTCTGTTTCTTTATCAGTCTCTTCAGTCTTATCACTACTAAGTCTTTCTAAGGCATACTTCTTAATGGTTTCCACACCATTAGAAGCTATTAGCTTTTGCATTGCCAAAGCTATAATTCCAGGGTCATTATTACTTGAGATTGCATATTCTGCCAACTTATCTAGAATCTCTTCAGAAATATCCATATCTTCTATTTTGCCAAGACTATTTCTCCAAGCTCTTCTAGCCAATTTAGCCTCTCTTGCCTGACATGCACTATCAGTCATGCTTTCTTCAAGAATAATAGCAAATTCTCCATCTTCATTAGTAATAACTTCTGCTGCTCCAATAACATCCTCAGGAGATATATCCTCAGTAACAAGCTGTGATAGAATTTCTCCTACTTTTTGAATCTCTTCATCAGAAATATCTTCAGGGATTAAATCTGAAGCAAATGCACTTCTGAAACTCATTCTGTAAACTGCCTCTTTAGAAATTTCTTTTTCTTCTTTATTTTTTTGTTCTTTATTGATATTTTTTTCCTTAGCATATTTAGCAACAATATACTCTGCCTTATTATCACTAAGTATAGCTCTAACAAAATCTCTTAAGCTATCCTCTGTAACATTGTGGGTATTAGATATTGATGCTAAACTATCAAAGATTTCATCAGACAAGTTGATTTTTTTACCAAAAAATTCTGCTTTTTCTTTTTCTTCACTTCTTTCTTGAGAAGCAAAAGTTTGTATTTTTTGCACAGAATCTTCTGATGCCAAAAGCTTTTGGGTAGCAGCTATAACAGTTTTTGGCAAAGTCTCTGTATCTAGAACAACTTTGCTCAGAGCCTCTATTAAGTCTTTAGAAATTTGTGCAGAAGCCTGCAATCCTTCATCAATTTTAACTTTAGTTTTTGGGGTTGGAAAATCTGTATCTTTACCCCATCCAGGACCAGCAGGACCATCTTCACTAGTATAACCTGGATATTCATCAAATTTATCATCAGTTCTAGAACTACCTAAATCCTTCTCTAAGAGTGGCGACTTTTTATCTTCCCTCTTACCTTTATCAACCATCTGTTTTTCAGTAATACTACCATCAACTGATTGTGTATATTCCTCATCTCTACCTTTTTCTGCCTGTTGTTTTTCAATGGTGTCATGCATCACTGATTGAGATTGAGCAATATCTCTAGAGCCTTCACCTAATTGCCTCTCTATAGTTTGATCTTTAACTGAGTTGGTATGTGTTGGATCTCTTGCTTCTTCAACTTGTTTTTCAACAGTATCATGTTCCACATCTTTATGTCCACTATCCCTGCTTTCCTCTAATAATTTTTCTTCTGCAACATCATGATCTATAGACTCATCAGCCTTGTCAGCCATTTTTTCTTTAATCTCCTCGTTTTGCATTAATTCACCTCCTCCTTCTTGGTAAATCTTAGTAAGTTCTTCCAAAATCTGTGAAGCAACCTTTTCAGGATTATTATAAAGTTCTGCCTCTAATTCTTCTCCTAAACTATCTATCTCCCAATTTTGAATTTCCTCATCATTAACATATCCTATGAAGGAATTCTCTCCTAATTTAACCACATAAACATCCTCACCATGTAAAGCTTCTACAGAAAGCTCTATAGATGATTTGGGTTGTTTTTGTTTTTGTAGTCTCTCTGCTAAGATAGATCTTAACTTTTGAGAAAAATCTAAAGTCTCTTCTTCTCTCTTGTTAATCATGTCATCTCTCCCTTGCTTATTAGCATTCTTTAAGCTCGTAGAAAATTCCTTTATTTTATCTAAACTACTATTATAAAGCTCTAAGTTCTCAGCTTGTTTATGGTTACCATGTTGGTTCTCTGCTGCTATAGGAAGTTGACCTGTAGGAATTTCCCTCGGCCCACCATCAGAACTAACAGCAGGATTAACATACCCTTGTTGCATAGGCATTTGTGGTTCAGTAATAGTTCCAATACCCATGGGTGTTTGCCCACTGACTGAACCTTGTGGGGTAGATTCCTGACGGGAGCCAGGATATAATTCAGCAACTCCCACAGCACCAAAACCCTCATCTACTAAACTTTCTATTGTATCTTGTAAATCAGCCATAACTGAAGCTAAATCCTCTAAGCGCTCAAGATTAATAGATTCTCTTCTTGATAAAATAACTCTAGCCACATCCTCCATGACAGACAGGGCCGCCCTTAATCTATCAATGTCTTCTTGAGCAGCATTTTTATTTAAAGCTGCTATGACCTCTTTGGGTATACCACCATCTTCTTGCATAAGAATTTGTAATGGTTCCATCAGAGTATTAATTTCTCTTACCAAATGATCACAAGATTCTGTAAATTCCTCAATATTAAAAATATCTTCTATATTATAAACTTCTGCTGTTTCTGATTGAATTGAAGTATGAATTTTTTCAATGCCATTAGAAAGACTTTGTGCTGCTTTATCTAGAGTATTACCAACCTCATCTAATACAGAATCTACGTCAATAATACCTACTTTTTTGCAATTCTCACAGGCACCATCTGCTACCCAGGAAATTTCAATGAATTTTATTCCTTGGTTAACTTCATAAACAGATTCATTCTTAGCATGTCTAATAGAACCATCTACCATAGTAACTTGACCTGTAAATGTTTTTGGTTTATAGTTTTTAATATGTTCACAATATTCATCTTGACTTTCAGCAGAATTACCACAAATGGAGCACAGTGATCTGTCCACCTGACAATTATGAACAGCACAATTCTCAGCTAAATAAGAATTGGATTCGGTTTCAAAATTATAAACTAAACCATCATACATCTTACTTTCTATATTTTTAATTTGTCTTAAAATATATTTATTATCTACATCTCTAAATAGAGCATTAATTTTAGTAAAATTACCATACCCATACCCAGAAAATGATGCTATCTTAGTAGCATAAGTTGAAGGAATATAAATATAATAGGCTATTCTCCTGCTATCCTCTCCTATACCATCCTCTTCTAATTCCAATGCATCATAATATCTATAATAATTACCATCAAAAATTGCATGCTTAGTGTGATAAATTCCACATCTACTGAGCATATATGAAAATTGCTCTATTAACAATCTAGAGGTGGAACATCCAGAGATATTATCCACAGCCTTTGGATTACTAATAACTTTCAGATATCCATCCCCAGCCAACCAAGCACCAAGAAGCTCCAATTGCAATTCTGGCTCAATAAATAGAAGCCTATTATCTAAAACCTTAGAATGAGAATACTCCCCACAGTAATCATACAAGTATTCAGCTAACTCTCTTGAAGAAACCTTAACAACAATTAGGTTTCTATCCTCTCTTTCATAGAATTTAGCCTCTAAATTAAAATTCTCACTAATGAGATTGGCAATTTCTTTTCCAAGAGTATTCTTTTCATTTATTGATAAAGAAAATTCCACTCCTACTAATTCATCATTATATTTTATATAAGAACCCTCAGCTATAAAGTAACCTATTAACCTTGCTTGTTTTGCATTGAGATCAACAGGCTCTATATTTATGTCTGAAAAACCCATAGGAGTCAGCATGAATTGTCCTACTTGAAAATCTGCTACATTTTTATATTCATATTCTATATTATTTAGATTGTTTTTAAAATCTTCAATTCCATCTATTTCAATGTTAGAATATTTTTTATTGCTATTATATACATTTTGATGATGACCAATCACAAATCGTTTTTCATAAGCTCTCTTGCTTGTGAACTTTTTAGAAGATAACATTTGGCCACATCCACAAGCACAAGTATCATTGAGTTTCATGGACAAAATGGGATGTTCTGGAGTGACATTTAATATTGTATTATTATCTAGCTCTACCTCTAAAGCTTCTCCCTTATAGGTTTGGGTTTGCATATTTTTTACTTTAGTAAACTGCCCATCAGCATCAACTAACAAATCATCTAAAGTAATATCTTCTATGTTTTTAAATCCATCATGTGTAAGTATACGTGTACCAGGAAGGAAACAGCCCATTGATACTTCACAAATATAATCTTGCTCTACTCCCCTAGCTAATTGGGGATAAGCTTCTCTGTCAATACGCAATAAGCACTCAACATATTTGTCATCTTCCCCATTATCATTTTTAGCCTCTATCCATTTAGCATGTATAACTTTTCCTCTAGACTTCTCTATATCATCATTTGCATGATTAGAAAAGACTGGACAACCTTCAAAAGTTTTATAGGTGGGCATTTTTTTACCATCTATTTCTATTTCCTTAAGTAACTCTTCATCTGAGAAATAGTCACCATTATCATTGGGCACATTAGCATCAATTGCACGAACAATAACAAAAAGATCATTTGGATGTTTTTGAATTTCAGCAATAATATCAACTCCATATTCTCGCTTTTGTCCCTTGGATGCATATGAAGCTGCCAATTTCTGCATTTGCTCTCCAGTATAAGAAGAAGCTATGCATATTTTATTAAATTGCTTATTGCTTTCTATCTCAGAAGAAGGGGGTATCCTAAATTCTAGTTTGATTTCTTTTAACAAAATGGAAACCTCCTGATTAAAATGCATTTATTTTACAAACAAAAAACACGAGCCTAAAGCTGGTTAGCTCAAATAAAATTATTCTATAACTTAATGAAAAAATCCTTTATTTTTTTATATCTTCCTCTTTTAGAATAAATTGTTGAGAAGATTCATCAGAAAATTTTATATAAAAACTCTGTACCCTGTTGATTATCTCAATAAAATTTTTGAAAATATCTTCTACTGATCCTTGAGGAATACTATGTTCATCTCCTGCCAATGGTTCTAACATAACAAGCCTCCATGTCTCTATTTATTGTAATAAATATTATTTCAAACAGATGCTTCTGGTTTCTTTGTTGTCATTAAAAGTTAAAACAGGTTTTCTTTTTACACTAGGGTCTGGTTGTCTTTTCTTTATCCAATCTTCAATAAATGTAGATAAATTATTATAGCTATGGGGAAGCACTTCTTCTGTTTCATCCCTAAGATTTTTAGCAGCAGCCTCTATTTGAGCCAAAGATTCTAACAAAATCTCCTTATTTGTAGTATCTTGTTCTGATTCTACTACTAAAGACTTCAAAAGTCTTCTTAGTGCAAAAAACTCATCAGATTCTACAGCATCTGCTAATTTTCTTCTACCACTGACAATTCCATTAATAGCCTTTGCTAACCTATTAATAGCAGTAACAGCAGTCCTTTTACTAATTTGGGCCTTTTGATCTAAAAAATATTCATATTTTCTCTTCAAATCTTCCTTGCCCTGTTTTTGCTTATAATATGGATCTGATAAAATATGCATAGGTTCTACATAATTATTGCCATAATTATTACCATAATCTACGGTGGGACTAGTGTATAAAAATATATTAGAGTGTTGAGCTTCCTTATACCAATTCATAAAAAACTCCTTTAGTATTGGGCATTATTAATGGTATTTTGTCCATATTGTAAATTTCTTAATTGCTGAACTCTTTGATTAACATAATAAAAAATAGTTTGCATTACCTTAGGCAAGGCATGTTTAATTTCTTCTTCTTTAAATCTTAAAATTCTCCATCCCATTCTAGCCAATTCTGCATCTCTCTGTTTATCTCTATTTATTTGCTCAAGAGTAGAATGGAACAATGTGCCATCCGCTTCAATTGCAATTTTAAGTTGAGGAAAAGCTCCATCTATTGTATATTTTGATTGATTATTAATTTTAAATTGTGCAAAAAATTGAAATGGAATTTTATAGGCTCTAATGGCATTATAAAGTTTTAATTCTATTGCAGTAAATTTATAAACAGCACCGCCCTCATTGCCATTTTTAGCAGCAAAAACTTCTTTTCCTAAACCTAAACAATTATTTGTGTTGTTATAATTAGAATGTTTCAACAAAGAACGTAAATTGGCATTAGCAGGACTAGGCCATTGGATATCTGTAGGCATTGAAAGTGGAGAAACAGAAAGCTCAGGAATTGGCATACCTCCGGGCATCGGCATACCTCCGCCACCTCCTCCACCAGGAGGCATCCCAGGCATACCTCCACCACCCATCCCACCCCCTCCCATTTCTGCAGGCATTCCTCCTCCTAGTCCACCTAAATCCATAGGGGCTCCACCTAAATCCATAGGTAGGCCACCACCCATTCCTCCTAGTCCGCCACCCATTCCCCCTCCTTCATCAGGAATTATGGGTAAAGTATATTGTTCTGCTCTCATTAATTCAACTTCTTGATCATAATCTATCCCTAAATATTCCAATAATGTTTTCAAAGAAATATTACTATCCCTCTTTAGATCCATATACATCTGCTTCATTTGTGTATCATCACGCAAGTTTAAATCAGGAAATTCAACCTTGGGATAATGAAGCTTTTCCTCTCCACCTTCAGTCTGTTTAGTAAAACCCTGCATATATGCTAGGGGTTTATAAATTTTATCTTCAATCCAATCAGCAACTACTTCTCTAAAAGAATCTAATCTTGAAATCATAGCCTCTATGCCAATAGCCGCTGAAGCATAAGCAGGACCTTCACCATTCAAAAGAGCTTTGTTCATCATAAGCCCATCCATAATATCCTGATTGCACATTTCAAACTCTGATCCTAATTGTAAAATTTTACCTGACGCTGAATACCAATCTAACTCAAATGCATGATGAGTAACCAGGGTTAAATTTGGATCGTTCTGAGTAAGTGCTAATTGCTCCATAACATCTTCTAAGTCTTCAGCACTTGCCGGTCTATTATCATTGCCAATTTTAACTATTTTAATAGGAACTATAAGTCTTTCTGCAATAACCCATTGAGCTATTCTCATTTTATCTTTATAAGCTAAAGTAGTAAAAAGCCTCTTGATCATAGGACTGCCATATATAGTGTAACCACCTGAAGCATATTTAAGGTGAGAAATACACCATGGATTTAACATGATTTTTTCCCCACTCATAATTTTCTTTCTAGTACTTTCAGGAATTCTATCATATTGTTCTTTTGGATGTTGGTTCCAAACAATTTGTTTTAATTGTGGATCAGGAGTTAAATAAATAGTTGGAGAAGCATCTCCTGTAAATACTGTTTGTTCCACTTCTACATAATCTGGATTTAAAAGGGTTAAGTTAGAAAACTCTCCCCCTTTATGATTACAAGGTTGTCCCGAACTCTTATCTGTTCCTGACCCCCCACACTTTTCACATTGAAGCTCCAAAAATGGAAAAACATCTCCTAATAAAAAATATTCATGAGCTATCATTTTGAGCCAATAATTCAATTTAACTTTCTTGACAAATTCATCATAATAAGCCTTAATATGGGGATTTTCACAAACATTAATAATACCCTTCATAGATAAGTCTCTATAAATATCTATACTAGCCCCAACCTTGGGCTCCATCTCATACCAAAAACGACACCACATATATACTTCTCTTCTTTTACTAGGTATTTGCCAAGTTTGTGGAGTGTGTAATGGTGAATAATAAATAGGCTGTGTATACATAGCACTTGCAGAGTCACCAGCAGCAACCACTGTTGACTTAGCATAATGGGGCCTTGAATTGATTTCAGCATTAGATGATTTATAAGAACTATAAATTTTTCTTTTTCTTTTATGTGCTACTACAAATTGCTCAGCAAAATCTCCGTTAACAATTCTCATCACAATACCTCCTGATTAAAAAAACAAAAACATTTCAATTAACTTAAAATATCCAAATCTTCATTAGGAAATTCAATAAACACAATGTCATTTGGCTCATACACATCAACATCTGTAGTAAAAACCATGGGCAAAATCAAACTCCCATCTCCACTAATGGGATTGTCAACTAATGTATATTTACCTGGTAAAATTGCCTCCCCATTTCTGTCTTGAGTTATTTTTTTTACTAAAATTGAATTCCCCTCTGTCAACCGCGACCTGTCTAATGCTTGGGACTGAATAATAAGCCCAACTTTTTTAGCAGTTTTTTCTTGAAGAGTATCTGAAAAAAATGGATTAGGTTCTAGTTCTAATTGTAATTCTGCCTCATCCTCTCTAGTAGTTTGTAGAGGAATGAAAGTATTAGAATATTGTGTTTGCAAATGAGGATAATTTCTTAAAAACATAGAAACACAAACATGCAACACATTATTATCTTCTAAGTAAGCAACATCCCTGAAAGGAACCATTTTATTAAGAAATCTATCCATAAATTGTTCTATTAAAACACCCTCTGTTTCTTCATTGTCAATAAGCGGAGATTTGGGCCAGGTTTTTCTGCTTGCAAAAATCTTCTGTATCCTATCTTTTAAATCATTTTTTTGAGCATCTGTTAGTAACTTGCTATAACGGTCCTCACTCCACCAAAAAGATTGTGCTGTTTTTTGTAGTCCTGCATTATTAAAAGCACTCACAAAATTATGAATGATATTATTAGCTTCTGATAAAAGAAGAGCCTCATATGCATCTGAAACTTCTCGTTTTTGTGAATCAGATAATTCCTCAAAACAATTTTTACCATAATCCCCAGCCATATTATCTAATACTTCTTGTTTGCTTTGAGAAAATATTTCTCTCTTAACATCTGCGTTAATTGCCAAGGCTAGTTTAACTACATTGATTCTCTCTTTATCTATTATATCCATTATTTTTCACCTTTTATATAACTAAATATTGACTAGCATTAGGGACAGAAGGAAAATCTTTATAAATTCCAGCTAAAATCCTTTCATCTTCTTCTGTCTCTATTGAGTTAGGAAAATCTGGATGAAATTCACTATAGAGTCTAATTATCTCAGGAAAATGGTTCTTAATATGCCTTCTAGCAGAAAAATTGGTTTCTATTTTGCTTGTATCCCAATAATCCCCGACCCATTGAGCAGCAACATAGAACATAGCATCTTCTCCAAAATTCTGAGTCATAAAATCCCTGATAAGATTCATAACTAAAATAAACTGTCCTTTGGTAGGATAGGGAATTGCTGCAGCTAACGCTGAAGCAGCCTCACCAACTGTCCAACCTAAATTATCACCAAAAAAACCCTCTTGTTTAATAATCCCAATAATTCTTTGAGCATACTCAAGATAACTTTCATCTGTTTTTTTTCTCATTTCCTGCATTCTTGGCTTAGTTACTTCATCATAAAATTTTGAATGATCTTTAGGGAACTCATATCTATTAGCACCACCCAACTGAGCTTGTTTAACCATTTTATAATTTAAATATGCCTGTCTTCCAATATTTCTGCCAGCTTGCATTAATTGAGGATGTTCAGAATAGGCAACATATAATATCTGCCTTCCCAAATCTTCATCAATAAACTTAAAAACTACACCCCCTAAAGTTTGAAGCAAAAGCTCATAGGCATCAGGATTATCATCAAAATTTTGTCTTATTATTTCTACAGCACTATCAATGGCTGATAAAACTTCATTAGCATCAACTTTTCCTTGCTGTATATCTACAGGAATAGCTGCCACTACAGATATTATATAGTCTCTATAATCAGATGTGGTATCCAAAGAACCTATATATTTTTTAAAAACTTCTTCATCTAAGGCAAATTTATTTTGCAATGCTTTAGATGCTATTTTAACCTTTTGGGACCAATCATGCTTTTTATCATCACTAAGCGTCGGAGAATTTGTCCAACTATCAGTGTTATGTGGAACTGGATATTGTTTTTGTAATTCTTCTAATCTTCTTTCTGTAGGAATTTCCTCATCACTTAGGGTGCTTCTTCTAACATCATCAGGCAACCTTAAATTAGGTCCAGCTATCACTGCATCCTCATTGTTGTGTTGAAAAACTGTGGTTCTTCTTAGGGCATGCTCATTATTATCAGAAACCATGGCATCAAATATTCTCTTGCCACAAACAACCTTTTCTCCAGTTTTAATACCATCTATGCAAACATTCCAACAGAGATATGCTTCTATTGGTTCTTTGGTTTTAGGACACCACACTGTGCCTAAAGTAGTGGGTCCAACAGTCATCCCTGGAAGGGCAGCTAATTTCTGTATCTTATTTTCTCTTTTCCCAAACTCTTCCTTGGGTAGATCTTCTTGTTTTTGGGGATATCCAACATAAGCAGGATAATAACCATCCTCATCTCTTTGTGTAAGCTCTACAAAGACATTACTATAGCCTCTTCCCATTAAAATGCCCTCTATTCTCTTCTCATCATCATTGTTGAGTTGTTGATTATCAATCCTTTTAACTTTATAAGTATATTCCCCTATTTCTTTAATATCATAATCACCCACAAACAATTCTTGGGCTATCTTAGAAAATAATATTTTTTTGTTAGATTTGGCTTCTATAACTTGCTCATCTCCATGAACTATTCCCTTAAACATTTCTTCTTCCTTATCTGAAAATCCTTTGCCTTCTCTACTCTCAATATCACCTTTATCTCCTATGTCCAACTGTGATCTTTGATTAGTATTAATAATAGCTACACATTCTTGTATGGTCTCATCAGTATAGCCCCTGCCCTTTAAAACCTCTTCAAGATCTTTAATTTCCCTTTTAACGTCTGCTTCAGTACAAGTTTTACCAATTCCGCCTGTCCCATGCAATTCAGAGGGTTGATAATTTTTGCCAAGCTTGGGTCTAGTATATTCTTTGGGCTCCTCTATTGGACTAGCATCGGTATCTATCATACTATATAAGAACTGAAGCTTATTAATAATCTGAATATCTGAGACAGCAAAATTGTTAAAATGCTGACGAATTTCTTCTTTTAAATTAGCAGTTTTTTTCATAGAACCATTCCTTGTTGAGAAGAATTGCTGCTGTCCATTCATTTGAGGTTTTTGATAAGCATCTTGTAAGTGAATTTGAAGAAGACTATCAACATCCCTCATAACAGCTACAACTAAATTGTTAATTTTATTTCTTGCATCATGTGGATTGCTTTCATAAAGACCCTTCAGATTTTGTATTCTATCTTGTAATGGCTGATTACCTATAGTTTGAATTGCTTTAGCAAGCTCATCAATCAAAACACTACTAGGTGCAGTTAGTCCTGAGGACACATTGCTGACATCAAAATATAATTGTTGCAAAATATTAGCAGCTTGCTGTAATGATTGAACAGTATTTTGAGGAGTGCTCGGAATCCCCGCACCCAAATCTCCTTCATCAGAAATACTATTAAGAGGAACACCAGCCCCTCCTGGAGTTGGTGTCATAAAAGATTGCATGACAGAAGATTTATTGGGATCATAAACTCTTTTTTCTTGGGCCTGTTTACTTATATACATTATTCCAAAACCTCTAGGTTCTCACCTGTAGAATCAATTATTCTCACTGACCATTTTGTAGTGGGAAAAAGCCTATCTAAAGACCCTAAGATATATAAGGCTCTTTTCTTCACTGTGTCTATATTGCTGCTTTTAACAGCCTCTTTAAAACCTAAATCTTTTTCTTCAAATTGAGGAATAATATAATGTGAATTTATATGAATTTCACTAGCTAATCTTGGCTGTATTGGCTCATAAACAAAATTGCCTTCATCTGTGAGATAGCCAAAAAGAATATTATCTTCGTTCTTTTCTGCATCTATGTTTTTTAAATACAACCCATCATCAGTAATACTAATAATCTGTGAAGATTTTTTGTTATTATTTTTATCTATAATATCTATTTCTTCTCCAACCTCAATTATTAAATCTTCTTTTAATATTGCTTTAGAATACCACTTCATGGTATTCCCTTTGTGATTTAAAGCTTTTTCTTGTGCTAACAGAATAATATCGTCATCCACCTCTTGACCACAAGTAGAGGCATATTTATCCATAAAAGATAATAAATATTCCTCCTCTGAGGAATATAAATAAGCCTCATGAACATGAGTGTTCAAAAGTCCCTGATCATAAATGTTTGATTTTTGCAAAATAATCACTTCTCTTTAAGAAAGTCTACGAAAACCACCCTCATTTTCAGTAGCATCCCCTCTTGATGAATTTGTCTTAGAAGCTTCTACAAGAAACTTCTCCATTTCATCTGAGCTAGTTTTAGCAATCTTACCAAAAAACTCCTGCATAATTGGGCTTTGCATTGCTTTGTTTTGCATAGATTCTGCTTTTTGATGTTCATAGTCATCCCAAGATTTGTCTTCTTGGGCTTCTCTAACTCCAAGATCTTTTCTTTGTATTTTTCTACTTTCTTCTAATTTTTCTTCAATACTTTTTTCTGCCCCAAGCTCTTCTAAGCTATCGGTATTAAAAATACTAGTTTGATCTTTACTGTGCTTAAATCCATCTCTAACCTCAGCATCTTCCCCTATTTTAAAAACACTCTGTTCCTTAATATTATCTTTTTGAGCAACCTGTTCTTGAACCGCTGCTTCTTGTTGTGTTTCCCATTCATTTTCTTTTTTAGTAGCCCTAAGCTTTGCTGTATTTTGAATATGTGTATTATCTTCATCAACTTTGAGGCTGTTATCAAAAATGCCAATTTTACCAGTAGGAGCTTCTCTATTTTGTGTTTGATACCCTTCATTAGCAATTTTTTTAATGGAAGATAAGTCTTTATTTTGCTCCAAAATATTATTAAGCTCTGTTAAATATTCTTTTTCCCAGGAGTGTCTTCTTTCTTCAGCTTGTGCAGCCTTTTCCTGAACTTCATCTTGTAAAATTTTCTTATCAGCTTCAACAGATTGTACCTTATCTTCAAGAGCCTCTTTGGATTCAAAAACACTCATTTGATTATCAGCAATCTTATTTCTATCACCCAAAGCATCAGTATATGAAGAAGGAATCTTAACAACAGAAGAACTCCCTAGAAATTGAACTCTCATTGTATCTGGAGTGGATAGTTTTTGTGAAGCTTGAACACGTTCCCAATCCTGCTTTTCTATTTTAGTAGCAACAACCTTCTCTATTTCATTTATTTTTTCTTCTTCCCAATTATATTCTCCCAAATCAACTGATTCTTCTTGGGCTTCTACTATAGTCTCTACAGAATTGTTTTGCTGTTCAGCCTGCTTTAATTCATAACCACATTTAACAACATATCTATTAAGCCTATCATTATGTGCAACAGAAGAGATGCATTCTCCACAAATAGCACATTCAGAGGCTAAAACTTTAGTTTGATATTTGGGGCAAAACAAAGTGCCAGATGCCACAACAATTTCCTCAACCTGAGGTAATTCAACTTCAGCATCTTTGCAAACCTTTTCTGACCAATTACCAAAACTTTCTATTAATGTATCTGTTACTCCCTTTAATGGAATTCCCATTACATTATCCTCCTTGATTAAAGTCTCTCCCGTTACAAAATTTTCCCTTAAACTACTCTATAATCTAATAGTTCAGGGAAAAAACTTTGATATTTTGATCGAGCAGAGGTTTTATTTTCCTTATCTTTCACATCATGAACAAACTGTATCTCTTCCAATTCTCCTGAATCTTCTGAATCTTCTACATCTTCTGAAGATTCTGTATTCTCTATGTCCTTCGGGTCCTCACCAAGAAATATCTTTTTAGCTTCCATAAAATTATCTATAGTTACTTCACCTAAATTGGAATCCATTTTTTCATTAATATCTTCCAAAGATGGATCTTCTGTATCTTTAAAATAATCTTCAAGAATTTTATATTGCCATGGTGGAATACCACTTTTAGACCTCTTTGTTAGTTCATCTTCAGCCTCTTCTGTATCATCTTCTTGGTTGAAAGGACATTCCGGGGAATCTTTTCCTGGTCCAGTACCATCAGGTATCCCAGGAATTTTATCATCATTAACTCCATCTTCCACAATAACATCTAATACCCCTTCTCTGTCCTCTTCCCCTTCCTCTAAAAGATTAGATAAAGCATCCAACAATTTATCTATAATATTTCCTAATCCTTCAGTATCCTCCATATCATCAGACACCTCTTCTATGGGTATTATTTCCACATTAATTTCTTCATTTTTTTCATTAGACACATCATCAAATACCTCTGTTGGTTCTAATTCCTCAGTAATTTCCTCAGTAATTATTTCAGTATTATCTTCATCACTAAGTGGGCAGAGGGAAGTTCCCCCTCTAGGCCCTGTTCCTGGAACTCCTGGAACAGCCCTCCCACGCCCACCTCCACGCCCAACTGGTAGATCTTCATCTACTGAAAGTGGGCAGGCTGGTGTACCTCCTCTAGGCCCTGTACCATCTGGAACCCCAGGAATAACTCCAGCCTCAACTTCTCCTTGGTCACAATTTTCTGTCTCAGCAGAATTTGGAAAATGTTTAGCTAATTCCTCCTTCAACTTATTTGACATGGTTGCATTTGTGGAAAGGGTACGTATCTGTCCATCTTCCTCTGAAGAGGCTATGCTTTGACGCCTCTTGTTAAATGGAACTATTTGTATTGGCATAATAAATACCTCCTCTCATATTTTGTAAAGCGATATTTTCATTAGCCAAACAAAATATCCATCCAATCTTCAAAATCGACACTTAAGCCTGCATTAGCAAAATACTCTCTCCAATATTCTGCTTGCTGCTCTTTAGTAACAGCTTCTTTTTCCATGCTAGCTTCAACAGGCTTGGAAGCTGACTTTTCTAAATTAGAAGAAAGAGTCACTCCTCCCTCACCAACTTTTCTAAGAAAATCTGCAGTTGTCTCATTTTTACTTTGTGGATTACTTGGCAAAATTCTTACAGACATATTAAATTACCTCCTTGTTTAAAACCAAGTTTTAATTGTTATTTATACACCTAGAACCACGACGTGATTAAAGTTATATGAATCCTTAAAATCTATTTTCTCACTTAGGCCTCTTTTTTCCTCTTTTTGAATAATTCTTTTTATATCAACAAAGGTTGACCCTAAATTTATATTATTTTTTGAGAAAAATCCTTGATTAGCTTCTAAGACAAACTTAATCCTATTATTATTAGCAGATACAGAAATTGGACTTTGGGCTTCCATATCTTTAATGGCAACAAGTTTATTTTGGTCATCAAAAAACCCTAATGATAAAGGAAAATTGACATTTTTATTCCAGAAAGCATGATTGCCTGCTTGGGGAAAAATAAAAAGCATACCCTTATTTTCTGGCAACTGCCTTCTATGCATAAGCCCAATAGTTCTTTCTGCTTCTGTTGTAGCCAATTCTATATCTATGCTAATTTCCATAAACACCACTATTAAGTATTTAAGTTACTTTATTTCTAACACCATAAGCCAACCCAGCATTACCACCTGTAATAGTCCCAAATCCTGCACATTGAATATACGTATTACTACTTGTCCCTATGCTTACAGCATCATTATAGACATCTGCTTGGGAGGCAGTAGTAATACTCACACTCTTCTTTTCTACTTCATAAACAGTAATACCACTCCTATGAGTAGCTACACCATAAGGAGAACCAACACCTCTATTGGTAATATATAAACTTGTATCATTTGGTTTGCTTGTATATTGAGCTATTTCATTATCCATGAGAATATAACCAGAGCTAGTAAATGATGAAGTATCACCAAACAATATAGCACCATTATCATAAGCTTCTATATTGTTTGTTAAAGTAGTAGAAACATTTTTTACCAAATATACCTCTAAAGTACATGCATGAAATTGAGGAATTGAATAGGTAGTAGAACCATCTGAAGCATATCTTGGAACATAAACCTCAAACTGAGCAGCTTTGGTTAGAAATCTACCCCCTAACTGTGCTGTGTTTACTGTTGAGCTTGCTCCAGAAAAATCTACAAATCCCATTCTTTGACTAAGCTCTGTGGTTCTAACCATATAATACAAAATTCTATAGTAGGTAGAAAAGGCAAAATCTCTATATTGATAATACCCTTCAAAAGTCCTGCCGCCACTAAATCCAGTTACATGGCTTCTAATAGCATTAATACTTTTAGTATAATAATTTCCCATAGTAAGAGTCGTAGCTATAAGAGTATCTTCATCTTGGTTAATGCTCACAAATATTTGCATCTGATCATCATCTTCTAACCCAAGATATCCACTAATCAATCTAACATCAGTAATTTGAGTAGAAGATATTACAGGAGTTCCTCCAACATCATATGTAATTAGAACATTTGCTAAACCAACTGTATCATCCGGGACATCAGGATAATGAAAATTACTTAAATTACTATAAGAATAATAAACAAAAGCGGGAGTTTTTACAGCGCCCAACACTCCATTCTCATCAACATATACAGTGGCCTTATAAGCTTCGCCAATACTTATTTTTTCAACCACACCCCCTCCAGGCACCAAAGAAAAAGTATATGTGGTAACTCCAGAAGTTGTGTGTTGTGTATCATTAATGTAATATCTACTACTATCCGGAATGCTAACCATAGCATCAGCGGGATCACTAGCAGAAACTAAACAGGATGAGGAACTCATGGAAATATCTACACCATTTGTATCAGACCCTCCCCTAACAAAAACTTTGCTCCTGTTAATGTAATTTCTTGCCTTATCTAATTCATCTATGTTAACACCCAATCCATCATAGAGAGAATTGTGTGAATCCCCCAAATATGTAGTCAGGGTTGTAAGATCGGCCTCACTAATAAGAGACATAGTTGGTACACCTCCTTAAAAATTAACTACTTAATGTCCAATATAATTTAAACTCTTTATCATATTTTATTTTATCCTGTAATATATCCTCTAAAAATTCATGTCTATTAGATAAAAATATATTTCCTGAAGAAGTTTTTATTAATTCTACCATATTTTCATTTAATTTTATCTTTTTAGCCTCAACAGTTTTGAGAAAAAAAGAATCATTAGAAATAGCTGCTATTGGAAATGGTTGAACCATCTGCTGTAATTGTGGTAGTTGCTGTTGTGGTAGTTGCTGTTGTGGTAGTTGCTGTTGTGGTTGTTGCTGTTGTGGTAGTTGCTGTTGTGGTTGTTGCTGTTGTGGTTGTTGCTGTTGTGGTTGTTGCTGTTGTGGTTGTTGCTGTTGTGGTTGTTGTGGTTGTGGTTGTTGTGGTTGTTGCTGTTGTTGTGGGGCTAATTGGTTTATATACCATTCCATATATGGTTTTACCAAACCAACCTGTTCAGGGGAGGATATAAAATAATATGTTCCTACATTACCTGTGGGGTCCATTGCTTGAATAGCATAATGAATTCTATTATTATAAGTATCGCTATATGAATTGGCATCAATAATTTCTGGAAGACTTA
>Ga0307377_10001548_pt1 | contig 28670 bp, 22 predicted proteins | sample TR3MG_FD_202535 | JGI IMG/M metagenome (GOLD analysis project Ga0307377, IMG submission 202535) | Soil microbial communities from Risofladan, Vaasa, Finland - TR-3 | ecosystem: Environmental > Terrestrial > Soil > Coastal area > Acid sulfate soil | place: Finland: Risofladan, Vaasa | collected... | reverse complement strand
CCTCGACGAACTCGAACTGCGGCGCCTCCTCTCTCGCCTGGAGGCGATAGCGGAAGTCACTGAAGAGGAGCAAGCGCTGCCCGGTGACGAGGACGGCGCCGCTCGACCCGCGGAAGGCACTGAGGTAGAAGATGTTACTCGGCGACGAGACGACGAGACCGTCGATCTCAGCCGTGCGCATGCGGTCGCGAAGACGGCTCAGGCGATCCGCGCTGTGGCTCATGAGGTCTCGTTTGTATCGAGATGGTGAGCCAATCCCCGCAGCGCGAGGAGATAGCTCAGCGGACCAAAGCCGCATATCTGCCCGATGGCGGCGGCAGCCACGACGGAACGCCGCCGGAACTCCTCCCGAGCGTGGATATTGGAGAGATGCACCTCCACAGTCGGCAGCCCCACACTCTTGATGGCGTCGAGAATGCCCACGCTCGTCGTGGTCCACCCGGCCGGGTTGATAATGATGGCATCGGCGGATCCGGGCGCCTTCTGGATCGCCTCGATCACCTCGCCCTCGTGATTGGATTGGAGGAAAGACACCTCGAGGCCGAACTGCTCCGCCAGCGCCGCGATCTGCCGGTCGATCTCATCGAGAGTCGTCTTGCCGTAGATCTCCGGCTCGCGGGTGCCGAGGAGATTCAGGTTGCAGCCGTGGATGACCAGAACGCGCTTAGCAGGCATGAGATCCCCTCCTCATTCGAGATCGAGCGCCATGCTGATTTCCCCGCAATCGGGGAACTTGGGGCAGCGTATGCACTCGCTCCAGACTTTCTGCGGCAGCTCCGACTTGTCCACCGGCCGGAATCCGAAGCGCTGGAAGTAGTCCGGAATGTACGTCAACACGAACAAGCGGGTGAGCCCAAGCCCCTTCGCATCGTCGAAGCAGGCGCGAACCAAGACGTCTCCCAGCCGCTTCCCCTGGTGATCCTCCCGCACGGCCAAGCCCTTTACCTCTGCCAGGTCGCCCCAGGTCACGTGCAGCGCGCAGCAGCCCACCACCTCGTCGCCGTTCTCGACGACGAAATAGTCCCGAAGGTTTTCGTAGAGCTCGTTGAGAGAGCGCGGGAGCATCTCGTCGCGCTCGGCGAAGTGGTTGATGAGCCTGTGAATAACCGTCACGTCCGACACTCGGGCGCGCCGGAGATCGCCGTTCATGTGCCGGATTGTAGCATAGGGCGCGGGAGGAGACAAGCGCAGACGACAGGAGGAGGAGGCAGGAGCGGGTCGAAGGTGAGGAGGTATCGTTCTTGGTGTACCAGGTCCTCCTGAGTTGGCTGCAGGCGTAGATTCCGGCACGTCACGCAGTGCCTGAACGGGGCCGAACCGAGCTTCCAGTGAGCTACGTCAACGAAGACATAATCTCGGATCTTCTCGTCATCGGCAGCGGCGCGGCCGGGTGCGCCTGCGCCCTCCGCGCGGCCGCGCTTGGGCTCGACGTGATCATCTTAAGCGACGCGGCCGATCCGCTCGAGTCGAACAGCGACTACGCCCAGGGCGGAATCGTCGCCCGCCCCCCCGGCGATACTGCCGAGGAGCTGGCGCAAGACATCATCGCCGCAGGAGATGGGCTCTGCAACCCGGAGGCGGTACGGCTGCTGGCCGAGAGCATCCCCCACGTCGTCGACGACTTCCTTCTCCGCCAGCTCGACGTCCACTTCAGCCGCAACCAAGCCGGAGACCTCGACTACACGCAGGAAGCCGCCCATTCACGCCGTCGCATCGCCCACTCGGACGACGCAACCGGGCACGCCATCATCACCCGCATAGCCGACGCCGTGCAGTCTGAGCCGCGGATTCAGCTCCATACCCGGCAGACCGCCGTGGATCTAATCACCGTTCCCCACCATTCGCTGGAGCCCCTGCGCATCTATGGCTCCGTCGAGTGCCTCGGGGCCTACGCCCTCGATCAGGCCTCCGGCCGCGTGAAGCGGTACTTCGCTCCCCACACCCTCCTCGCCACCGGCGGGCTCGGCCAGCTCTACCTGCATACGACCAACCCCCGGGTCGCCCGCGGCGACGGTCTTGCCATGGCGCACCGGGCGGGCGCTGAAATCACCAACGCCGAGTACGTCCAGTTCCACCCCACCGCCTTCTACCACCGGGACGCGGATCGCTTCCTGATCTCGGAGTCGGTGCGGGGCGAGGGGGCCGTCCTTCGTCGGCGCGACGGCACCGAGTTCATGTCCGACTACCACCCCGACGCCGCCCTCGCCCCTCGCGATGTCGTCGCCCGCGCCATCCATGAGGAGATGCTGAAGAACGGGGATGAGTACGTGCTGCTCGACCTCAGCCGGCTGTCGGTCGACCCGAAGGTGCGGTTCCCGACCATCGACGAAAAGCTGTCGCAGTATGGCGTCGACTTCACCAAACAGCCCATCCCCGTCGTTCCCGCCGCCCACTACTTCTGCGGCGGCGTGAAAGTGGACCTCTGGGGGCGGGCGAGCATCCGGCGGCTCTACGCCGCCGGCGAAGTGAGCTGCACGGGGCTGCACGGGGCCAACCGTCTCGCTTCCACCTCCATCCCCGAGGCTATCCTCTGGGGCCAGCGGGCGGCGGAAGACGCGGCCGCTCACCACGACTCCCTGAGACCGGACCTGCCCGGCACCATTGCCGTCTGGCACGACGAAGGCCTCACCGAGGAGACCGACCCGCTGCTCATCATTCAGGACTGGATGATGATCAAGAGCACGATGTGGAACTACGCCGGCATCGTGCGGAACGCGAAGCGCCTCCAGCGCGCCGTCGCCGACCTGAACTATCTCGCCCACCGGACGGAGCAGTTCTACCGGGAGACGAAGCTGGCCGACTCGCTCGTCGGGCTCCGAAACGGCATCGCGGCGGCGCAGATCATCGCGGCGGCGGCGCAGCGCAACCCCATGAGCCGCGGGTGCCACTACCGGACGGACTAATGGATGTCGCCCAAAGAAGTAACGGGCGACATCCATCAGAAAGCCAGGGAATGCCTGAAGAAAGACGTTCGCGCAATGTTACTTCATTGCGCAAACGTCGGTAGAAACCATTTCGAAACTCCGCCGCGGGGGATGCGCCCGAAGCGATCGAAGTGGAACCCGGTGACGAAAGCAGTTTCAGCCGCCGCGACATGGCTCCCCGGAGCCGAAATCAGGAGCCCGAGAAGCTCATCTGCAAGCCGGCCCCTGAGTCCTGAAACTGCTTCTAGCGGCGGCCCAGGTCGGAGGGCACCGCGCCCAGCGTCACCCCCACCGTCATCTCCCTCCCTTCGCGCACGATCGTGACGTCCACTTGCTCGCCCGCGTTGTGGGAGCGGATCGCCTTGCCCAGGGCGCCGGACGCGTCCGTCGGTTCCTCGCCTATGCTGATGATGAGGTCGCCGGGCCGGAGGCCGACCGCGGCGGCGGGGCCGCGCGGGGTGACGCCGAAGATCATGCTCCCCTTGCCCTCCGGCAGCCCGAGCTGCTTCGCCTCCTGCGGCAGGAGGGGGCGGTGCTCGATCCCGAGCCAGGGCATCTTGCCGGTGTCGATGAGGCGTGCCGCAACCTCCTTGGCGACGTCGATAGAGACGGCGAAGCCCATGCCCTGCGCGTACGGTATGACGGCCGTAGGCATGCCGATAACGCGCCCCTCCAGATCCACCAGCGCGCCCCCGCTGTTGCCCGGGTTGATCGAGGCGTCCGTCTGAAGCAGGTCCTGGAGCAGGATCGTATTCTCGCCGCTGATCTGGCGGTCCCGTGCGCTGAGCACCCCGACAGTGACGCTGTTCTCGAAGCCGAAGGGATTGCCGATGGCAATCACCCAGGAGCCGATGGGCAGATCGGCGGGACTTCCCAGGGTCGCCTCGGGAAGGTCATTTCCCGGCACCTTCACGACGGCGACTTCTGTCAGCGGATCGATTCCCACCACGCGGGCGTCGAACTGCCGTCCATCCGCCAAGGAAACCGTGACCTTCTGCGCCCCCTTCACGACGTGAGCGTTGGTGAGGATGTAGCCGCGCTCCCCATCGATCACGATCCCGCTTCCTTGCCCGGCGCGGGGGAAGGGCTCCGTCGGAATGCCGAGAGAGCGGCGCAGAATGCGTTCCAAGGGGTCTTGCGCAGGCGGACGGAAGAACGTGTTGATGTTCACCACGGCCGGGCCCACCATGTTGACGGCGGCCGTTATCGCGTCTTGCGAGCCTTCCGTGACGGCCGCCGTGGGCGCCTGGCGCGGGCCGGCTGCGGGGGCCGCCGAGGTCAGCGCCGGCAGCGCCCTCCCAAGGGCGAACACCAGAGCCGCGCCGACGAGCACGCCAAGCAAGGCGGCGAGAGCAACCGCCAGGGCACTGCCGCGGGTCTGCGTACTCCACCGCGTCCTCACACTCCACCTCCCGACAACCGCTCGGCAAGGGCGATCAGTGTCCGAGTCCCGGCTCCTGTGCCTCCTTCTATCTGATGAGGCTCGTCCTTCTCGCTCCAGGAGGTTCCCGCGATGTCGATATGCACCCAGGCCGTCTCTCCCACGAACTCGCGAAGGAACCATCCGGCAGTGATCGCCCCGGCAGCGCGGCCCCCGACGTTCTTGACGTCTGCGACCTTGCTGTCGAGCTGACTCCGGTACTCAGGGTACAGAGGTAGCCGCCAGGCGCGCTCGCCCGCCCGCTCGCTCGCATCGAGAACCGCCTCCACGAACGCCGTGTCGTTGCCCATCACGCCGCAGGCGACGTGCCCGAGGGCGATGATACAGGCGCCGGTGAGTGTTGCCACATCCACGATGTGGGTGGCGCCAAGCTGACCGGCGTAGGCCAGCGCATCGGCCAGCAGGAGACGCCCCTCCGCGTCTGTGCTGACGATCTCGATCGTCTTGCCGTTCAGCGCCTTCACCACGTCATCCGGGCGAAACGCGCGCCCGCTCGGGAGGTTCTCGGTGGCGGGCACGACGCCGATGACGTCGAGGTCGAGCTGCATCTCCCCCACCGCCCGCATCGCCGCAAGGACCGCTGCCCCTCCCGCCATGTCGGATTTCATGTTGCGCATCTTGTCCCACGGCTTCAGGGAAAGGCCGCCGCTGTCGAACGTCAACCCTTTCCCCACGTACGCTACGTGCGGCCCCTGTGTGCTGCGGCGGTGGCGGAGAACAATCAATCGAGCAGGCTCGTCGCTCCCCCGGGCCACGGCGGCGAAGGCCCCCATGCCGAGCTTGTCTATCTCCTCGGGACCCAGAATCTCAGCCTCGAGCCCGGTGGCGGAGGCGATCTCGGTCGCCTCCTGGGCCAGGCGGGACGGAGTCATCTCGTTGGGCGGCAGATTGACTAAGCGCCGCGCGTAGTTCGCGGCATCACCTGCTATGCCGCCGGCGCGCCCGGCCGCCACGGCGGAATCGTTCTCATCTGGGGCAATCCCGAGCAGAGCCAGCGCCTCCAGCTCGCCCGGCAGTTCGCTCTCGCTCTTGCACTCTTCGCCCCGATACAGTCCCGTGTAGGCGCCCTCGGTCACCGCGCGAACGACCTGCTCCGCGCGGACGGACTGGGGCGCCTGGAGGTGGAGCGCCATGCCGACCCTGCGGCACCCCTTGTTGCGCAAGCTCCGGGCTGCAGCCCCGGCGGCGCGGCGGATGGCGAACTGCGGATCCCCCCAGATCTCGCCCAGCCCGACGACGGCGACGCGGGAAGACGGCAGTTTCCCGCCGGTGTGGACTACCGTCACCTCCGACTGCTTGCCCGTGATCTCGCGGCACTCGATCAGGCGATCGAGCAGCCCATCGAGGGCAGCGTTCACCTCCCCAGCGACGCCTGTCAGAGGCGCTCCCTTATGGGAGCCGATGACGACCGCGTCGCCCGCGTACTGGAGCGGGGACTCGCCTGTGAAGTCGAGTTCCACGGGAACACCCTTCCTGCTCGGAACGTCGAGCACCAGCTACCATGAGATAGCCGAATTCGGTATAATCGGCGCGGCCTTGCCGCCCAGCCGAGTGTCTGCGGCCGAACTTGTCGGGCGCATATGTGTCTAATACCGTGACGGAGGGAAGAATCCCCTCCATCATCTGTCTTTAGAAGGAGATCTGGCATGGCCCAACTATCCTCTGACCTGCTGGCAGAGGTCCTGGTGGGCGCCGGCGTGATAACCAGGGAGCAGATCGAAACAGTCTCGAGCTCCCGCAAGAACGATCTAGAGAAGCTCGACGAGACGCTGGTCCGCCTCGGGCTGGCGCGTGAGGAGGATATATTCTCCGCCCTCGCCCGCCATCTGGGGCTCGAGTATATCCCCGAGATCGACCGCGATATCGATCCCGCTCTGCTGGCACAACTGCCGAGTGAGTTCGCCATGCGCCATCAGGTGCTCCCCCTCCGGGAAGAGGACCACACACTCGTGGTGGCAATGGCCGATCCGTTCGACGTGACCGTGCTGGATGACCTCCGGCTGCTGACGAGCCGCGACGTTCGCGCGGTGGTCAGCAACCGCCGCAAAATCGTGGAGGTGATCGAGCAGTCATACATGGAGAAGATGTTCCGCGACATCGACGACATGCAGCGGGACGATGTGGCGGAAGAAGACCTGGAGATCGCCGACCTCCAGAAGATGGCCAGGGAGGCCTTGGTCATCAAGCTCGTGAACCTCATCCTGCATCAGGCCGTCCAGGAACGGGCCTCGGACATCCACATCGAGCCTCACGAGAGGGAGCTGCGCGTCCGCTACCGCGTGGACGGGGTGCTGCACGATGCCTCCTCGCCACCCCGCCATCTCCATCCCGCCATTATCTCTCGAATCAAGATCATGGCCGAAATGGACATCGCCGAGCGGCGGCTGCCGCAGGACGGTCGCGTGCAGATCAGGCTCGGCGACCGGATGATCGACCTGCGAATCTCGACGATACCCACCCTCCACGGCGAGAGCGTTGTAATCCGGTTGCTCGATCGCTCTGCGGGGCTGATGAAGCTTACCGAACTTGGCATGCGGCAGGATACGTTCGAGCAGTTCCGAAAGCTCATCTCGCGGCCGCACGGGATCATCCTAGCCACCGGCCCGACCGGCTCGGGGAAGAGCACGACGCTGCACGCGGGGCTGCACGAGGTCTACTCCCCGGAGAAGAAGGTCATCACCATCGAGGAGCCGGTCGAGTACGAGCTCGCCGGGGCGAATCAGATCAACGTCCGGCCGGAGATCGGCCTCACCTTCGCCACCGGGCTGCGCCACATCGTCCGCCAGGACCCGGACATCATCATGGTGGGGGAGGTTCGAGACCGAGAGACGGCGGACATCGCCATACATGCCGCCCTCACCGGACATCTAGTGTTCACTACGGTCCACACCAACGACGCGGCAGGAGCCGTGACACGGCTTCTGGACATGGGCATCGAGCCCTATCTGGCAGCATCTTCGCTCATCGGCGTTCTCGCGCAGCGACTCCTGCGGACCCTCTGCCCGCGATGCAAGGCGCCCTTCCAGCCAACGGTGGAGGAGCTGCGGGAAATCGGCCTGCCGGCCGAGCGAGCCGGCACGGTGACCCTCTATAGGGCCGCCGATTGCGATCTCTGCCTGAACGGTTACCTGGGCCGCACCGGAGCCTTCGAGCTCCTGTCCGTGGACGACGATGTCAGCCAGCAGATACTCGACAAAGCTTCCTCCAACGAGATCAAACAGCGGGCCGTGCAGAAGGGCATGCACACCCTGCTGGCCGACGGCCGAAGGAAGGTGTTGGACGGCATAACAACCATTGAAGAGCTGGTGCGAGTCTGCCAGAGGGACGAGATCTAGCATGGCGCGATTTCGCTATATCGCCCTGGATCGGTCGGGGAAGCAGATCGCAGGAGAGATCGCCGCCCAGAACCCCGAAGAGGTCAAAAGCCGCCTTCGCGACATGGGCTACTTCCCCTCCCACATCGGCGAAGCGGCGCAGATGACGCTGGGCCGGCCCGCCGCCGCGCGTCGCCGCCATCGGATTAGCGGAACCGATGTTGTTATAATGACCAGGCAGCTGGCCGACATGACTGCCGCCAGGCTGCCGATGTTCCGTAGCCTCTCAGTGCTTGTGGAGCAGGCCGGCGACTCGGGCCTGCGGGACCTGCTGGCGCAGATCCGGGCCGATGTGCAGCAAGGCCGGCCGCTGTCGGAGGCGCTCGAACAACATCCCCGCTACTTCCCAGACCTCTACGTGAACATGGTCCGCGCGGGAGAGACGAGCGGCCACCTGGACGCGGTCTTGCTGCGACTGGCCGAGTTCCTCGAAAAGTCGATGCAGCGCCGCTCCCAGGTCATCTCGGCGCTGCTGTACCCGGCCGTCCTCATCACAGTGGCGATTGGGGCCGTCGCTTTCATCATCGGCTTCCTGATCCCCAAGCTCTCCGCCCTCTTCGCCGAGATGGAGCAGACCCTGCCCATCATGACGCGGCTTCTGCTCGGCGTCGCCGATATTCTGTCCGCGATCTGGTGGGCGCTCCTGGCGCTCGTCCTAGTGCTCGTCCTCGGAGTCCGGTGGTACGTGCGTACAGAGAAGGGCCGCGAGGCGCTGGATCTCCTGGCTCTCCGAGCGCCACTGCTTGGTCCGATCTGGCATAAGATGGCCGTTTCCCGTCTCGCGCGGACATTCGGAACCATGCTCAGGGGCGGCGTCCCCATTCTGATGGCCTTGGAGATCAGTGGCAACGCGGTGGGCAATCGCCCTATGGCCAGGGCCGTGGCGACGATGCGGGAAGAGGTCAAGGAAGGGACGAGCATAGCGGTGGCGCTGGAGCACACGGGGGCATTTCCGCCGATGCTGATCCACATGGCGGGAGTCGGCGAGGAAACCGGTCAGCTTCCCGACATGATGGCGCGCGTTGCCGACAGCCTCGACTTCGAGGTGGACAGCGCTCTGGGGCGGCTGACCACTCTTCTGGAGCCAGTCATCATCATCGTCATGGGACTTATCGTTGGGTTTATCGTTCTCGCCGTGCTGCTGCCCATCTTCCAAATCAACGCGGCGATAGGGCGGTAGCACGCACGTGGGGGAGGCTGGCGTGCAACCACTGGACTCAGGAAAGGAAGAAGCGCGATGAGACGCTGGCAAGCGACAGCGCGTCGCACGAGAGGCTTCACTCTGATCGAGCTGGTGGTCGTGATGACGATCATCTCGATTCTCGCGGGAGCGGTCGCGCTGCAGATTCTCAATCGTACCAAGCATGCAAAACGCGCCCGCGCGCTTCAGGACGTCAGCACCCTCGAAACGGCGATAGACCTCTACGCGGCCGACAACGGCTCGCCTCCGACGACCCAGCAGGGCTTGCAGGCGCTTCGGAGCAAGCCCAACAGCCCTCCAGTCCCGACGAACTGGAATGGGCCCTACATCAAGAGAGCTCCCATCGATCCTTGGAACAGCGAGTACGTCTACCGCTTCCCAGGGGATCTCAATCCGGACGGCTACGACGTCGTCTCGTTTGGCGCGGACGGCAAGCCGGGCGGATCCGACGAGTTCGCTGAGGACATCACCAACGCCGACGAGTAGCCATGACCGGGTTCGAACGCAGGTTCACGGGCGGCCGCAGAGCAGCCTTCACACTCATAGAGCTCTTGATCGTGATGATGATCATCGCGATCGCCTTCTTCGCGCTCAGACCTGCCTTCGCCGGTGCGATCAGGGGGGCGCAGGAGCGGACCATGCTGAGGGGGCTCGTCGGGCTCTTCACCTCGGCGCGAACCGAGGCGATTGCCAGGGGTAACCTCGTCAGAGTCGTCTTTGAACCTGCGGAAGGGGCATTCTTCGCCGAGATACAGTCGGAGCCCGATAACGACCGCTCGCTCTTCGATCCCCTCCCACTCCTGGGCAGGACCGCGGTGCTTCTGCCGGACCATATCGGGATCGACAGGATGGAGGTCGCCGGACGCGAGCGCGCCGACCTCGGACGGACGCATTTGTACTTCTACCCGGATGGCCGTACAGACGGGTTGGCCATGCTCCTTGCAGACCGATACGGAGAGGATACCGTCCTCGAGGTCTCGCCCACCACCGGGAGAGTCCGCATTCATGCATAGATGGCTTCCCCACCATACGCCGGCCGCGCCCGGTGCACGCGCCTTCCACGGCGGAGGGTTCACCCTCGTGGAGGTGCTCGTGGCGACTGTGGTCCTCGCCCTCGGGCTGCTCGGAGCGCTGACCGCGTTCTCGATGGCAACCCGGGCGACGGGCGCGTCGACGAACGATACTGCGCTCACCTTCCTCGCGCAGCAGAAGCTGGCGGAGGTTCAGATGTTAGGGTCGCAGCGACTCGCAGATCAAGACACGGCGGGTGATTTCGGCCCAGAGTATCCGCAGTACGAGTGGGAGATGTTCGTCGGCAAGCCCGACGACCGAAACGTCGTCAGAGTGGATATTGTGATCGCTGCGCCAGAGGCCGGGAGAAGACGTGAGACCCTGTTCTCCACAACTGTCTTCTAGGAGCGGGCGGGCGAGCCGAGGCTTTACCCTGCTCGAGCTCACCATCGCTATGACGTTCGTGGCGGTGCTCGTGAGCGGCATCACGCTGAGCATATCTACGTGCCTGAACGTGTGGCAGAGGGCGCAGGAAACGGCGGAACTCAATCAGGATGCCCGGGCGATTCTCGAAGTGCTGTCTCGGGATGTACGGGGAGCGTACCTGGGGCTGCACCGCAGGTCGGGTTACTTCCTCGGGGTAGCGCCCGAGGAGGAGGATGCGCTCACGACCCCACGCGACCTGCTGGAGTTCACGACCGAAAGCAGCTCCATCACGCAAGCGGCCCTGCTGCCGGAGGATGAGCGGCTTGAGGACCTGCAGGAGATCGGCCCGCCCGTCACCGACTTCGTCGCCGTGCGATACCAGCTGCGCCCGGACACCGGCACATCGCGGGGCGGTCTCTACCGGGTGACCTGGGTGGCGCCGATTGCCGAATGGCTCGAAGAGCAGCCGCTTGAGAGCGAGGCCGTAAGCGTCGAGCTGATCTCCGAGTCGGTCGTGGGCTTTACGTTGAGATACTTCGACGGCGAAGCCTGGGTGGAAGACTGGATCACATCGGAAGGCAATCTCCGGCTTCCCGGCGCGGTGGCCGTGGAGCTGACGCTGCTGGATCCACGTGAGAACGAGCATGTCTACCAGAGCATTGTCCCAGTATCGAGTTACTAGCGGCAGGCGAGGCCAGGACGGCGTCGTTCTGATCCTGGCCGTCTTCGCCGTCGTGCTGCTGACTGTGCTCGCAGTCGGCATCGCAGCCGTTGTGCGGGTCGAGCTGCGCGCCTCCCGATCCAGCCTGGATCGGATGCAAGCGCTCTTCCTGGCGGAGGCCGGGAAGAATCAGGCGCGGGCAGTTCTCCTATACGATGACCCGGGCGTGGACACGCTCATAGATGAGTGGGGCCCGAAGGCGGAAGAGCCACTCGATCTTCCGCACGAGTTGGGCGACGGCTTCTACCGCGTGCGCGTCTACGACGCCTGCGGTCGCATCGACATCAACGAGGCGGACTACGATACGCTCGTGCGCCTTACGGGCGACCCCGCCGCGGCCGCGTCGATTCTCGACTGGAGGGACGACGGCGAGGGGGTGACCCCGGACGGGGCCGAGAAAGAGTACTACGCCGGCTTGCCTTGGCCGTACGTCCCGCGGAACGCTCCCTTCCAGACCCCGGGGGAGCTCCTCCTCGTGCGCGGTGTGACCCCCCAGATGTTCTTCGGGTCGAAGGAAAGACCAGGGCTCGTGGACCTGATAACCGTGGACTCGGAGTCGTCGAACACAGATGCGAACGGCGAGCCGCGGATATATCTCAACGAGTTCTCGAGCTGGGAGCACCCGGGCTTCCGCGACTTCGTGACAGGCAAGATTGGATCGCTGTTCGTCATGTACGACCCCACAAGCATCCTGGACGGACTCTCCAACTTGACCAAGGACGGCCACCCGGGATATACATCTCTCGCCCAACTTTGGAGCGCGGCACAGTTAGACTTCGGGACGATCGCTCGAATCATCGACTACTTGACCGTCGATAGCAGCCTCGTGCAGCGGGGAAAGGCAAACCTCAACACGGCGCCCCTAGAGGTGATCGCCCTCTTGCCCGGAAGCTCGGAGGCACTCGCAGAGGCCATCATCGTCAGGCGCGAGGCGCAGCCGTTCCGGTCGTTGGGCGATGTGGTCACCATGCTGCTTGACCTACCTGACGGGCCGGCTCTCTTCGAGCAGATGATCGACCACGTGACAACGAAGTCGTCGACCTTCGTGATCGAGTCTATGGGGCGGACACGCACGGGGCACACGCACCGCACGCTTTCGGCTCTGGTTCGGCGGACGCCCGATGCCGTCTACGTCATTCGTCAGGTGGAGCGGGACCAGCCTTTGCCCCCGCTGGACGAAGAGGCGCAGCAATCGGTGGCGATAGCGAGGAGGTAGCCTCTTGCCCACCCTTGGTGGTAGACCCGCAAGCATAGAGATCGGTGCACAGTCCGTGAAGGTGGCCCGGATCATCGAGGGCCGAAGGGGCGTTCGCGCCATCTTCTGCGCCGAGCAGGAGCTGCCGCGCGGGTTCCGTTGGGAGATCGGCGGCGACCGCGGCCCCCTCGTCGAAGCGATCAAGGAAGCTCTCGTACGGGGCGGCATCCGCAGCCGCAAGGTCGTAATGTCCTTGCCGCGCAGTCAGGTGACGGCGCGGATAGGCGCCTTTCCGCCGGCGTCCCGCGAAGATATGCGGCGAGTCGTCGAGTACGATCTCGCCGACCACATCCCCTTCCCTCTGGATCAGGTCGTCGTCGATTTTCAGCAGTTGGGGCCCTCCAGGGAGCAGCCCGGCCTCATCGACGTGCTGGTCGTGGCGGCGCCCCGCGAGCTGGTGAGAGAGTACCTTCGCGTGGCGCAGGACCTGCGCCTCACGGTGGCGGCGCTGACCGTGGACGCACTGGCGCTGAACGACCTCTCCAAGATGGCCGGCAGGGAGCCGCCGGGACTGGGCATAACGCTGGAGATCGGCCCTCGGGCCACGACCATCAACGTTTCGGAGGCCGATAGGCTCCGATTGACCCGCTCGGTTGCCATCGGGGGCAACCAACTGGCTCGCGCCATCCAGGACGACCTGGGCGTGGACCCTCGGGAGGCGGAGCAGGTGAAGCAGACGGACGGCCTCCGACTGCTCTCCCGACGGCCCCAGCCCTCCGCCGTGCGGGCATGGCTCGACAACCTGACCGGGGAGATCAGGCGCTCTGCGCTCTCCTTCGGCCCGGCCGTGCTGTCTCGCCTTCTGCTTGTGGGAGAGGCGGCTGCCGTGCCGGGCATAGCGGAGAGCGTGCAGTCCGAGTTCGGCGCCGAATCGACCGCTCTGTCCGTCGGCGACGTGTTCCCGGGCAGCGAGCTGCTGGGCGTCGACCTCCAGACGGCGGATCGATGCCTCACCACCGTAGCTGCGGCGGCGCGGGCGGCGGGCCGCAGCTCTTGGACCATATCGCTGCTGCCCCCTGAAGTGCTTCGCCGGCGACGCGAAGGCCGACTGCGCTGGCTGAGCGCGCTCGGGGTGGCGGCCGTTCTCGTGGCGATGATCGCTCTCTACGGCGCATCTGCGCGCGGCGTGAACCGTCTGCAAGCAGACGTGGCGCGGTTGAGGACGAAAGGCGAAGTCGCCGCCGTGCAGCAGGCGAAAGCCGAGGAGATCCTGGCCGAGCGCGCTCGGCTCGAGGACCAGGATAAGTCGTTGGAGCTGGTTCGAGTGCGGCGATACGCGGCGCTGGAGCTGCTCCGGACGATAGGTCTCTACGCTCCAAAGGAAATCGTGTTGACCCACTTTGGCCTCCGGCCCGACCAGCCTCTCCAGATGCGGGGAACGGCTCCCAACTCGACGGTCGTGGCAGACCTCCAGCACCAGCTCGGCCTGTCGCCACTGGTGACCCAGGCGAGTCTCACGGGCGTCGATCGCGTTTCGGTGAGGGGCAATACCACCGACCAACTGCGTTTCACCATGGAGCTGCGGCTATGGACCGAACGGGAGGCGGCGCCGCGAGCCGCTTCCCTCCGCCCGTGGGGAGGCGACCGGTGAGACAGCTCTCCGCCCGAGAAAGAAGACTCCTCCTGATTGCCGCAGCGGCACTGGTCGTGTTCGTCTATGTCGCCGGGGTCATCCTCCCCCTCGGCAATCGATCCAAGGAGCTGTCTCAAGAATTAGAGCTGCTCAAGGGGCAGGCCGAGCGGGCGGAGATGATGTACGCCGCGGCAGAGACCGCGGCGAGCGATATCGCCGCTCTCCGGGAGCAGACTGAAGCGCTGATGTTCGTCGAGGGCGATGTCAGAGTGGGCATGGTGCGGGAGCTGGAGAGCCTGGCTCGCCAGGCGAAGCTCACCATCACCAGTATTCGCCCCGACGAGCCGCAGTCTATCGATGGGGCGGTGAAGTACCCGGCTACCGTCAAGGCGGAGGCCGAATTCTCGGAGTTGGTCCACTTGATGTTCGATCTCGAACAACCGAGTCGCCGCTTGTGGGTCGAAGGCGTGGACATATCAGCCCCGCGGCGGGGTGAGGCAAAGCTCCAGGCGACGTTCTATGTGGTGGCCTACGCGAAACCCCAGGAAAGCGAGGAGAAAGATGTGGAGGCCTAGCCCGAGACATATCGCCCTCGCACTCCTGCTGGCGGGATCGATAGCGTTCCTGCTGGTATCCCTCCGGGGCCCTGCAGCCGCTCCCGCCGGGGAAGGTGCTCGCCACGAGACGACAGTCGTCGAGGCGAATCAGGCGCAAACGAAGCGACAGCTTGAGCCCGCGGCGCCGGCCGATGTGGACTTCGGCCGCTACGCGGCGCTGGCCCAGAGCGACGTCTTCTCGGAGCATCGCGCAGAGCCGCCCCCCCCGCCGAAGCCGCCGAAGCCGGCGCCGCTCCCTCCCCTGCCCGGCGGCGAGGAGGCCAAGCCTCCGGAGCCCAAGGTGGACTTCGCGGGTTGGTCCTACATGGGCTACATCGAACTGGACGACCAGAAGCTCGGGCTGCTGCAGAACGATACGTCGCACTCGTGCGAGTATCTCGCCGTGGGCGACAGCTTCATGGGAGCGAAGGTGGAGAAGGTGGATCGAGAGGATATACGGCTCCGCTCGGGGGCCTCGCGGACAACTCTGAGCCGACCCCGGGATTTTCCGGTTACACCGTTGGCCAAGGCAGCGAGCCCGACGCCCAGGCCGCGGCAGCAGCAGTAGAAGCCGGCGCACGTCGGAAACGCGCGGGGGACGGACCATGTTGTGGAGCCAGGGAGTTCGAGTCGCCTGCGCTCAGGTGGGCGGCGAGGAAGATCTGAGATGACGAATAGGAATTCCGTTCGGCGCGCTGACGGCGCGTCGAGAAGGGTGAATGGTATGTATCCAGCGCTCCGACTCGCTTGGAGAACACTGGCGATCGCACTGGTGATCGGCCTGGGCATTCCTATGTGCGACAGCGCCGAACCCACGGGCCCCCGCCGAGCCAGGCCGCGCCCTGAGCGTCCCGGCGTCCAGCAACCCGCGCCGGCGGTGGCGCCGACCGCGGCGGCTGTGCCCCCATCCGCCGCGCCGGCCGCGGCCGCCTCGAAGCTCGAGGTGATACCTGGTGTGGGCGGAGCGAAGACCATCGCCATGGAGTTCTACGGCCTCGACATCGATCATCTGCTCAGGCTCCTGAGCTACGCCGCGCAAGTCACCATCGTCAAGTCGGAGCAGGTCACCGGCCCCATAACCGTCATCGCGCCCGAGCCGGTGCCGCTCGAGGTCGCCTTCCAGATCCTGGACTCGGTGCTGGAAGTGCGCGGCTACACGATGGTCCGATCGTCGACCGGGATCTACAAGGTGCTGCCGGTTGCGGAGGCGATCCAGTCGGGCGTTCCGATCCAGTTCGGAGAGGAGCTGGGCATGTTTCCCCCGGGAGACGATCTGCGGACTCAGGTCATCCCGCTGGAGAATCTGGATGCCAACGACCTGGCGAGCCAACTCCAAGGTCTTCTCTCCGAGAACGCCAGCCTCATACCGACCTCGACGAACTCGTTGATCATCACGGACACCGCCAGCAACATTCAGCTCGCATTGCAGCTGATCGCGGAGGCCGAAGGCCAGCTTGCCGGCGGCCTCAAAATCTACCCGCTGCAGTACTACGACGCCACCGAGATGGCCGACCTCGTGACGAGCATCGTGCTCAGTCGCGGTGGGGCGGCCGGTGCGGGCCGACGGCCGGCCTGGGAGCGCCGCGTCGTCGGGCGCGGAGCCGCACCCGCGCGGCAGCCGCAGCGGCGCCCGACCCCCCAGCCGCAAGCCGCTGCTGCAGGCCCCGAGTTCGCCTACCCCGACACGCGCACCAACTCTCTCATCGTGCTGGCGACACCGATCCACCTCCGGCAGATAGAGGATCTGGTGGCCCAGCTCGATCGCCCCGTGAGCTTGCGGGACGCCTTCTTCGTCTATCCGGTTCAGAACCTCGTCGCCAGCGATCTGGCGCAGTTGCTGGCGCCGCTCATCGGCGCCCAGGTCACCGGGGGCGCGGGGACCGGGGGGTCGGCTCGCACCTCGAGCGGCACCTCGGCCTTCCCGCAGCGCCAGCAGCAGTACACCCGACCCTCCAGCGGCGGGGGGACCTCTTTTCGCACGTCATCCACAAGATCGTCGCGCACGCCCGGGCCGGGTGTGCGCACGGCCGACGTGGCGGTGCAGCCGCTGGCCGGTGAGTCCACCGGCGCCCGCTCCGCTGATCCTTTCATGATTGCGCAGGCGCCGGAGGGAGCGGCCCCGCCAGCGCCACAGCCGGCGCCGCAACCGGCGGAGGCGCCGGCCCTCGAAGCGCCTGTACCGCCGATGGCGGAATACGAGGAACCGACTTCGCTGACGGGCGCGGGTGTCGCGCAGGGAGTCATCGCAGCCGACGATAACACGAACGTGCTGCTCATCTCCGCGCCCCCCGAGCAGATCGATCTCATCCAGCAGATGCTCGAGAAGCTGGATGTGCTCCCGCCGCAGGTTCACATTCGAGCCATCATTGCCGAGGTGGAGATGTCCCGCGATACGAGCCTGGGATTCCAGTGGCAGAGCCTGGCGCGGACATGGGGCAGGTTCGAAGGAGAGACGTTCGGAGGCGACGTCGGCACCGACTTCGGTGTGAGCGGCAGTCCCAATCCGGCGAATCCCATCGGCTTCTTCGCGACGCTTTCCGGAGCCGAGTTCGATGTGGTCCTGACCGCTCTCACCACCGACAGCAAGGCCAGAATACTGTCGGCTCCAAGCATCTTCACCACCAGCAACCAGGAAGCCACAATCGACATCTCCAAGCAGCTTCCGTTCCCGACGGGGACCTTTCAATCCACGACGGGAGCGGAAACGATCAGCACGAGCATCTCCTATCGCTCCGTGGGAATCGTGCTGCGAGTGACACCCCGAGTCACACAAGGCGATATCGTGCGGATGGAAATCGAGGTATCGGCAAACGAGCCTGGGGCCGAGACCAAGGTTGCAGATATGAGCTATCCCACGTTCAGCCAGCGAATGGCCAATGCCGTGCTGCACGTGCAAGACGGCCACACGGTCGTGCTCGGGGGCCTCATGCGGGAGAGCATCGGCAGGAGCGCCTCTCGCGTTCCTATACTCGGCGATCTGCCGTTGGTCGGCCCGCTCTTCCGCTCGACGAAATCGACCCGCTTGAAGTCCGAGCTGCTCCTGTTCCTGACTCCCCATGTCGTGCGCACCGTGGGCGAAACGGCTGAGATCACCAAGCGGGAGCGGTCGCGGCTGCCCGATGTCCCGCGGAGCCTGCGCAGCCTTGTTGGCCCGGAGCAGCCGGCCCCTTCACCATCCGCACTGGTTCCCCCGGAGCCGCAGGAGCCGTCCCTGGGGATGCCTGAGGTCGAGCCACCCGCCGTAGAGGCACCCGAGGCGGAAGGGCAGTCGGTGGCGCCATCCGTGCCGTCAGAGATCGAAGCGGCATCGGAGGAGGCAGTGGGGGGAAAGGAGCCGGTTCCACCGCCGCCGGACCCAGCTCCGGTCGGCGAACTCCCGGTCGAGCCCGAGCTGCCACCCGAGCCACCCGAGTAAGCCGCATCCAGAACAGCCACAGGCGCCGCCCCGAAGGCGGCGCCTCTCTCTTCGCCCGGCCCTCAGTCGCCCTCCCCGGACTCGTCGAACAGCCGGGCGACCTCATCCCGGGAGAACCGAGGCAACGGCTGCCGCTTCCCCTCGACGACGAGGCTGAGACCCTCGCTTTCCGGCAGCGCCCGGCCGATGACAGCCGCCTCCCGCCCCAGCCCTTGCAGGGCGCGAAGCATTTCCTCTGCACCCTCGGGTCGGACGGTCATGAGGAGCGCGCCGGAGGCGATCAGGCCGAGCGGATCGGCTCCCAGACGAGTGCAGATATCCCGCGTCAGCGGGAGGACCGGAATCCGCTCACCCTCGATCTCGAGTCCGACCTTCGAGGCGAGTGCCAGCTCCAGCAGACCCGTCGCGATGCCGCCTTCAGTCGGGTCGTGCATGGCCGTCACGCCGACATCCGCGGCGGCGCGGGCGGCGGCCACGACGCTAATGCCGGGATCGAAAAGGAAGTCGCGAGCGCGGGCGAGGGCATCCGCCGCCATCCCCTTCTCGCAGAGAAGCTCCCCCGCCTCGCGGGCGAGAATAGCGGTCCCTTCGATGCCGGCCGGACCGCAGAGAATGACGACGTCGCCCGAGGAGGCGCCCTCCGTCGTCACGAGCCGCTCGGATTCAGCCTCGCCGAGCATACACCCCACGACAACGGGGCGTTCCACACTCGACGTGACCTCCGTGTGCCCGCCGATCAAAGAGATCCCCAGGTCTTCGCAGGCCTCGACGAGCTGATCGAAGACGGCGGCAGCGTCGTCCTCCGACGACTTTCCGGGCAGCAGGAGCGTGGCGAGAAGCCATTTCGGCTCGGCCCCCATCACGGCGATGTCGTTGGCGTTGACCTGAACGGCGTACCATCCGATCAGATCTGTGGCGAAGGTGATCGGATCCATGCCGGCGACAAGCAGGCAGTCCCCCACCTGAACCGCCGCCGCATCCCCCCCTACCCTCGGCCCCACGATGACGCGCGGATCGCGCGCTGACAAGCGACCGAGCAGATCCGAGAGCAGGTCGTGCGGAAGCTTCCCCTGCTTCAGCATGTCGGCCGCCCCCTACGCGCTTCGGTACCGGCCCGCCGGTCCCCCGACCTATGACTCCCCCACGCGATGGAGTGCCATCTGCGCCTCACCATCCTCGGACACCCGCCGAGAGGCGCTCCGGCGGCTCCTCTCGCCACTCGTAGACGACGATCCACGGCCCACCGCAGGTGATGTTATCGTCGATCTTGATCCAGAAGATCGGTGTGTGACCCGCTCGGACGAAGCCTTCGTAGCGCTCGGGCTTCATCACCACGACGAGGTAGTCCGGGGACTTGCTTTCCGCAGTGTCCCAAACGCACCTGAGCCATTCGCCGGTGCGCGCGTTCTCTATGGTACGACAGGCGAGCGAATCCGCGCTCACGAGGCCGATCGTATCGAAGATCGGCATGTCGGTGATGGCCGCGATCGCGCCCACATCGTTGAGCACGAGCATCGAATCCGGCGGGACGTTCTCCGTCAGCCAGCGAGCCGTCGTCACCTGCATGTCGGTGATGTTCTTAACGTTGTGCGTGAAGAGCCGCACCTGGTCGGGCTGGCGAACGAGAGAGGCGGCGAGCACCAGCGCGAAGATGGCTGGCAGAACTGCCCTGAAAGACTGCGGGCGGCGCCGGCGCAGCAGCCACCATCCGCCGGCCATCCCCACGACGATGTAGAGGGGGCCAAGGTTGGCCACGTATCGCTGCCCCTGGAACCACGGCGCGCGATGGAAATTCGTCGACATCGCCCAGGCGATGGGCTGTGCCGCCAGGATGAGCGGGACGAGAAACGAGAAGTGGGGCCCTTTGCGAAGTGCACCCGCCCGCCGGATGACCTCGTAGTACCCGAACAGGAATGGAATGAAGAGAACGAGGTTGTTGCCGGCCCACAGCGCCAGGATGGCGAAGAACTCCTTGATCGGCGCGACCACCATCGATTGGACGAGGAGCGAGTTGTTCCTCATCACAATCGCCCAGGCCACCCCGAAGTTCATCGCCTTGATGTAGTAGGAGCTGGGGAGCGGCCGACCCGTGGCGCTGTAGTTGTGGAGAAAGACGGGCGATACGACCAAGAGGAAGATCGGCGTGTGAAGCGCGAGCTGCTTCAGCCACGACCTCACCCCCGACCAGCCCGGACGCTCGTACCTGGCCATGAAGAGCCGGTCCAACATCGCCAGCGGGAACAACAATAGGTTCTCCGGGCGGGCCGTGACGGCCACCCCAATGGCTACCGCGGGGACGATGGCCTTGATCCCGGACGCTCGCCGAAGGCGCACGTGGAGCAGGACGGCGACGAGCGTGAGCCACATGAACAAGGGCGGCTCCATCCCCGAGAGCGCCAGCCAGGGCAAAGGGATTGTCGCGGCGACGACCAGGGCCGCGGCCGCGCCGAACGCGCGGCTGGGGACGAAGGTCTGCGCCAGAGCCGCGGCCGCCAGCGCGGCGAGCCAGCAGAAGACCCAGTTCATGACGGCCGATGTCAACATGTACTCGCCCGTCAGGCGGTAGGCGCCTCCAAGCAGAACCGTCCACAGGGGCCCGGTCGTCAGACTCGTCGGCTCGCCTGGGTTGAAGGTGAAGCCATGTCCGCGGGCCATGTTCTGGGCGAAACGCACGTGGATCCAGCTGTCATCCAACGGGAACCCGACCTCGCCCACCACCTGCCGGCAGATCAGCAGATAGTAGGCCATGAGCCCGGCGATGACGAGCGGGACGACGGCCCAGAGCACGAAGGGCGGCCAGAAACGGCCGCCGCTCAACTCCGGACTCTCCCCTCCCGCAGACGGCGTGGTACCCGCGTCATGTATTTCGGCAGTCATTCAGGTAGGCCTCAGCCATGACAGTGTTCGCCCACCGACCGCCGAACACCGAGCAATCAAGCGAGTTGCGGGTTCAGACGCGGACACCGGCCCGACTGGAGCCCCGCGGGCGCGCCGCCCAAAAGGTGATCACACTCACGGCTCAGAAAACCCTCCCGAAGCAACCCGTGGGAGGGCATCCGAAGAATGAGCTTCCTCACATCCGCCCAGATCGGGCAGATGCATCACTCCAGTCTGAGCCTCCTGGAGTCCGTGGGCGTCAAAGTCGATCACCCCGAGGTCTTCCAGAAGCTCTGCCAGGCCGGAGCACAGGGAGACGCGGACGGCGTAACGGTCCGCTTCCCGCGCGCCCTGGTCGCAGACTGCGTCGACAGAGCTCCCCGCTCCATCAAGCTTGCCGACCGCCGGGGCCGCTGCGCCGAGGTGGGCGCCGACGGCGGCACCGTCTTCTGGGGCGGCAACTCCCTCTGCATCGCCCGCGGCCGCGAGCGCAAGGAAATGGATTCCGGCGACCTGGCGGAGTTCACGCGCGTGCTCGATGCGCTGGACAACGTCCACGCGGTCGTCGGTACGAGCATCTGCGACTATCCCCCCCAGGTCCGCGACTTCGTGGGTTTCAGGGTCCTTGCGGAGAACTCGACGAAGCACCTGCGCCCGGTGATCTTCTCCCCCGACGGCCCCCGCGCCATCATCGAAATGGCGGAAGTGCTGAGCGACGGCGCGCCGCTGTCGGAGCGCCCCATCGTCAGCTTCGGCTACTCCATCGTCAGCCCGTTCCACTGGGGCAAGTCGGCCCTGGATCTGTTCCTCACCACCTCCGGCCGCGGCCTCCCCATGATGGTCAATGCCGAGCCGCTGGCCGGCGGCACGGCCCCCGTGACACTGGCCGGCCTCCTGACCCAGGCCAACGCCGAGGCCCTCTCGGGCATCGTGATTCTCCAGGTGCTCGAACCCGGGCGGCCGTGCGTGCTCAATCTCGGCTTCTCGCACATGCTCGACATGCGCACGGCCCTCGCCACCAGCGGGCAGATTCAGGATGGCCTCATCGCCGCCGCGGGCGCGGAGATCGCTCGCTACCACGGGCTTCCCTCCGCCTCGTGGATGAGCAGCGACAACTTCCTCTGCGATGAGCAATCGGTGTTGGAGAAGGCGACGACCGCGCTCCTCCACGCCCTCGGCGGCGTCAACATCGTCTGGGGCGTCGGACAGCTCGAAACCGAGTTCACCCTCTCCATGGAGCAGGCCGTCATCGACAACGAGCTGGCGGGCATGGTCATCCGCGCTCAGCGCGGCATCGAGGTGAATGCCGAGACGATTGCCGAAGACGTCATCCGCGACTGCGCCAGCACCGGCGATTTTCTGTCCCACGAACACACCCTCACGCACTTCCGCGAAGAGCACACCGAGAGCACGCTGACCGGCACTCAGCGCAGGGAAACGTGGACGGCCGCCGGCTCGCCGACGCTCGGCGAGAGGGCGGCGAAGCGAGTACAGGAGATCCTGGCCGGGCCCAAGGAACCGTGCCTCACGCCGGACCAGGCGGCGGAGCTGCGGAAGATCGAAGAGAAGTGGATGCGCCAGCTCGCGGGCGGATAGCGCACCGAGTATTGCGACTGCCGGCCGCGATGTGGTAAGATACAAACCCCGGCGCTCCGCGGTAGCTCAATTGGCAGAGCGGGTGGCTGTTAACCACTAGGTTGTAGGTTCGAGTCCTACCCGCGGAGCCACTCCTCCAAACCGCCGAAACACGCGGCCCACCCGTTAACGCCCGCATCCCTCACGAGTGGCATTCGAGTCAGCGACGAATTAGCCAGTCTCCAGGCCGTTCTGAAGCATTCCCACAAATCCGCCCGGCCTCTCTGTTTGGATCTGAGAACCCGGGGCCCCGACCCGAACCCCTGGGATTGCACCCGGCACCCGACTCTGGCCTCTCAAACTCTCGAATTCTCAGTTCAACATAGTCGTTTAGTTAACAGCCCTCAGGGCCTCCGCGCGGCGACTGTTAACTATCGCGTGGACCAAAACCAACCAATCCACCTCCCTCGGCCCCCATGCGCATGTCGAGCGCGGGCAGGACCGCCCTGAGAGCGTTCTGGGCTTGCCCATATATGGGCTCCTGGAGCCTGGGGTGAAGCCGGCAGGGCTGTCTGCGCTATCCCATCGCCAGTTGGCATGGGCAGTGAGTTTCGGAACCCGACATGCTCATCCGCCGACGATTCACTCCCATTTCCGGCCGGGCCTGATCTTCACCAGGTAGAACGGAGGGAGGTAGATAACATCACACAGCTGGTTGTCGGGGAATGTGTCCAGGACAACCACGCAGTCCTGAAACTCGGTTCGCACCTCGTTCAGAGAGTCAACGCCTAGCTTCACGCCACCTTCCTGGGCCACGAGCATGTACGTCTCAGTATCACCTGCCACGAAGACCGCCGCCACTTCCTCGAGCAAGTGGTCGCCTTGCACGAGTGCCACCCTGTCGATCTCGCTCTGGGGGTCGCGCAAGTAAGCTTTTACCGTGGCCAGATCCGTTGCGTCGATCAGCCTCCTGAGCTTGCTCGCTAGCTCAGCGTTGTGTACGATCTTCACTGCAATAGCTCCCGGAAACGCCGCAGTCGCAGCAGCATGGTGCCACTACCCCCATTCTTCGAGAATGCGTTCACAGTCGGCAATTTCCACTCGCCCCGCCCATCGGCTCTCCGCAAACGGCTCACGGCGTATTCTGCTCACCTTGGCCGCTAGAGAGTGTCCATAGTGCAAGAGACCGTCGCCTGATCCGCTGAGCACTAGTTCTGCCAAGACATGGGGCGCACAGTCACGACAGACACATCGAGCCGAGCCTGATGACACGCACACAGCACGGATGTCATTGGGGCTGCTCTCCTTCTTGCACTGGCTGCAGACCACCCCACCGTCGGTAAGACCAGACATCATGAACCGGCGGAAGAAGCGAAGGCAATCACGATGCACCTCCGCCGAGAGCTCGTAGAAATCCTGCTGATCGAAGTCTCTGACACACCTGAAACCGATGTTGCTGTTGCCGTTGAGAGCTAGGCAGATGTCCCTCTTCCTGACTCCCTCACCATCAAGCCCGCCACCCCGGAGGGGACAGTCAGAATCACCGCCCATGATGGTGGGATTCCCACTCACTAGCAGTGCAGTCCGCGGAGACCCTTTCAGCAGACGGCCTATTGGCTGATGGGGCTCGGTGCTGCGAGTCCGAAATGGCTCGCGTGTGTCCGGGTAGACACTCGAGGTGTACTCCCAGACATTACCCATCAGATCGCACACGCCGTACGGACTTGCGCCCACAGGGTCGAACAAGTCAACCGGCGTTGGGTGTCTGTAGCCTTGCGTCTTGCAGTTACACCGCGTCTCGTCCGCATCATTGCCCCATGGAAACGTGCGGCCATCGAGGAGCACACCAGCTGCCGCAAGCCAATCCTGAACGGATGGCAGTCGCATTCCCCGTCTCAGCGCGAAAACGCTGGCTTCGGCCCACGAAACGTCCGTGGCTGGTATTGACCCAGGCAGGTTGGCCCAGCTCGTGTCATACCTCGGGTACGCGGCCCTCAACTCGTCAACGGTAACCGGATGTATGTCCACATGAATGCCCCACATGAAGACAGGCGCAGTTTCCTTGCGCACCGAATGCCCTTTGTGCCTAGATGTGGGGAGAGTCGCGCGTGGCCCGTTGGGGGCAAGCGCGACCAGGCTCTCCGCAGCGCCGTACACGACATTCCAGTCTTTCTCAGACTCCAGTATCGTGCGTGACAGATCAGCCAGTTCGGCCGCTCGAATTGCATCAGGCTCGCCCTCCGCTGAACCGTATTGGCCTAGTAGCTTCTCGATATCCTCTACACTCCTCGCAGAATACCAGAAAAGGGATCTCAGGAACTTGCCGTAGTGCCAGGAGAGAGAGCCAGCGGCATCTGGCGGGCGACAATCGTCACTCAGATCGTAATCATCGACCAGCACGGCAAGGGACAATGCCCGCAGCTTCGCACCGATGAACCCCAAGTCGGTCAGGGTTGCCTGCACATCGTCTGCCAGTCCCGCACGCACCTGATGATACGGTAGCTCACGCAAGGCGTGGGGGCAGTTGCCGGTCCAGGTGCAATCGCCCGCAGGGTCGGACGTTCGGCGGAAGTAGTCAGTCAGGGCGCAGTGGGCAGCTAGGCGCTCCTGCTCCGCGCCCAGGTACTCGCCCTCCACCGCCTCACGCAGTTGGGTGTGGTAGAAGTCCAACAGTTCACCCCGGTGCATGAGGTACGGCCGCAGCAGACAGATCAGCGCAGCGACGTTGCCTTGTGCATCTGTGGGGTTTGACGGTTCGGCCTGCGAATCGCCGGGCGCGATGAGTTCAGCCAGCTCCGTCTCCGACAACCCGTACCTGCTGACGCCCAGGTAGGAGACGAAGGTGCGAACGAGATCGGCGCCGATGAGACGACCCTCCGCATCCCTGAAGCCTGGATCTGATTCAAGACGCCTGAGAATCCACAGAAATAGCGGCCGCACCTGCTCTGGCAGTTCCTCGATGCGCGCGGGGATCTCCTCGTAGATTCCGAGTGTGCGCAGTTCCTCCAGCGCGGCCAGCAGGTAGAGCGGGTTGCCAGCTTCACGCTTGCCGAGCAGGGCTGCGATCTGCATAGCTTCCATGTGCTTGCGATAGCGTTCGAGGAAGGCCTGGATGATGAGCCGGGAGTCAGCTTCTTCGAGAGGTGTCAAAGGGATCTCTCGGGCCGCCTTCCCTCGCCTGCGCAGGGCCTCCAGCGCGGGATGCTCGAGGGATGAGACGATGACCCTCACGTTGGCTGGCAGGCTGTGCGGGAGCCAGTATATCGAGTGCGCGTTGTCGGTGGGATCGAGCTGGTTGAGGGCATCGAGAACCAACACGACGCGTTGGCGTTGCGATACTAGCTCCAACAGCTCCCCGAGGAGCGGGACAAGCTTCTTCACATCCTGCGGTATCTCTCGCTCGCCCGTGGTGGCTGTTAGTGCATGACACAGCCGACGCAGCATCCGCCGCACATCGGTCGAGCCCGCACTCGCGCCCACGAAGTGCGAGACCACGAGGTCATCTGGATGGTCCCTCGCACAGTCCTGGCTGAACTTGCCCAGCAGGGCAGACTTGCCGCATCCCGGAGCCCCGGTAACCGCGAGGCTGTTGGACTCGCCATCATCCTGGGCGAACGCTGTCAGTTCGTCGAACACCGACTGGCGGCTGCCGACCACATATCGCTCCACCCGTTTCTGGACGAACGCCTCCATCGCTGCGGCCTCTTCGGCGAACTCGTCGAGCGCTTCCGGGGACTCAGTGCCGTACTCCTCGTCAATGCTCGCCAGGAAATCCTCGTAGACACGGTTGCCGAACGCCTCCAGCCCCACCAGCCGTTCAGTCCCACCATCCCACCGTGCGTCGTAGACAAAGGGTTCGAATCCCGCGGCCGCGACCTCCCGCTTGAGGTCTGCGAGCCCCTGGGCGTTCGCGGGATCGCTCTCGACATACCCGCCGGCCCTCGCCGCCTCCTCGGGAATGGAGCGCGTTGCCTCCTCGCTCCGCAAGTAGAAGCTGCAGCGCCCCCTGCCGCCGACCCGATCAAGTGCACGGTAATGGACTTCCTCCGCAGTGACTGAGCGATCCTTGCCCGGTGCCATCGTGCCGTAGCGACCGCCAAGGATACAGACAAAGCGGCTACACTCATCGATGATCTCGCGGCAGACCTCCAGCGCATTCTGCTCGGAGGTCACCCCCCAGCGCAGGTCTACGTCCACCAGGTGAATGCGGCGCGGGAGCAGTTTCTCCCGCAGCCGCGGGAAGACGAAGCGTATCAGGTGATCCCGCTCCGCCTGCATGTCGCGGAAGGTGGAGGAGATGAAGACCCGGACTGTGCGCCATGCGTCTGGCATGGGTCCCCTCGGTGGCAGCTCTCTTGCGATCAGGGACTTCTTCGCGTGGGGCGCGTCGCCCTGCCATCACTACAGATGGGCGGGGCGATGGTAACGCTGCCGAGCCAGGGGCGCTGAAGATGTAGCTGTGCTTCCTGGGCCGCGCACCGTGTGCATGTTAAGTGTGCGTGGGACACCGGTCTGAGCGCCCAGAGCGGTGGCAGCACCTCGTGAGTGCCAGTCCTACAGCCGCGAGAACGTGGAAGACGGGACACGGGTGAACGGCCGAGCCGTCTGGTAGGGAAGAATGGGGTAACAAAGACGCGGCCGTAAGTTCTCTTTCCGGGACCAAGTGAAGATCCTGATCGGGCGAGTGATTCAGGCGGCGAGTCGATATGCGGTGATCTGCGTATCAGCGAAGACGCGGCGCTCGACGTTGGGTGGCAGCGTCTTGGCTGACTTCTCAGGCTTGGTCCACTGCTCACCGCGATGAATCAGCGAGGGGACGGCACCGACCAGCCTGGCGTGCCCGCGGTACTCGTTGTAGTAGACGGTGAAGTCGCGCAGCAATTGGGCGAGATGGTCGAGGCCGCGAAGCACCGGCACCCGCTTCAGCCACTCGTACTTCAGCGTGAGGATGACCCGTTCGGTGACTGCGATGGAGCCATGCTTGCCGACCGCGCCGAACCGCTGCTTCACATCCCACGGGATGAGCAGATCCCGGAACGCGTCGCTGATGAAGACACCTTCCTGGTCGCTGATCAGGTGCCGGGGAGCACCGTGCTGGGCGAAGGCCTCTTCCATCGCTCCCACTACCCAGCCCGCATTGGGTCCTTCCAGTGGACAGCAGGCCACGACCTTGCGAGAGAAGTGATCGATCGCCACCAGCACCCAGGTCGGCCACAGACCCCAGCGCAACACCCGCGTGCGATCCACGCTCCACACGTGGTTTGGGTAGCGGGCGACGATCTCTCGAGGCGTCGCGGGCGCCTCCTGGGCCTTCGACGCGGCCGGCGCCGTTCTCGGCTTGGGGCGCAACAGTACGTTCCTCACGGTCGAGGCGGCCACGAACACGCCCAGCAGCCAGACGGTGTTGGCTATCCGGTCCCGTCCGACGTACGGATTCGCCTCGAAGACCTCCCAGATCATCTGGGCGAGTTCCATAGGCGTCTTCCTGGGGCTCTCCGTTGGTGCTTTCTTCCCGCCCAGATCACCTCGCTCTGCTGCGTGCAGCCAGCGGTAGAGTGTCGACCTCGCGATCAGGAAGTGCTCGGTCACTTTGTTTCGAGGGATACGATAGTAGGTCATGTGCCAGAGCACGCGGAGCCGCTGCATCGGGGTGTAGCGCTTCCGAACAGGAGCTTCCCCGAACCGGCCTTTGAGCAGCCGCAGCTCAGACGTCAGTCGCCGGTTCTCGTCGCGCAGCCGGGCCTGCTCACCCGCATCCTCTCCGGCGCCGACGGCCTGCTGCAGGCATAGCAGCCGCTGCTGACCGGCAGACTGGGCACTCAACACCATAGATCGAACCATCAGGGCCGCGGCTCTTCGGATCACCTCCACAGGGGGAACCCTCCACAAGCAGAGACGGCACCCGAAGGCGCCGCCCAAAGGTCCCATATGGTAGAATGTCTGGAACTCGCAGGCAAGCCTACAGGGCTGTCAGAGGTGTCCCATCGCCATTTAACATGGACAAACCGCCTTGGGTTAGAAGCCTCAACTACCACTCACCGAGATGACCTTGCGAGACGGTCACATCGGTGACCCATCCCAGCACTCAGAAGATCGCTTGTCGGGGGGCAGATGGATCGCAGACGCCAGCGTGGGTCCTGGCGTGGATCAGCATTCCGAACCGCAATCCCGCGTGAGTCAGGCAAGGAATTCCGCTGTGCACGACGAAAGACCACAGTAACAGGAAAGGAGAAGGCCAAGCAATAAGATGGAGCCTAGACCGACAACAGCCCTTCTGGTTG
>Ga0307377_10001547_pt1 | contig 28712 bp, 29 predicted proteins | sample TR3MG_FD_202535 | JGI IMG/M metagenome (GOLD analysis project Ga0307377, IMG submission 202535) | Soil microbial communities from Risofladan, Vaasa, Finland - TR-3 | ecosystem: Environmental > Terrestrial > Soil > Coastal area > Acid sulfate soil | place: Finland: Risofladan, Vaasa | collected... | reverse complement strand
TGGGCGATGAGCCAGGTGTGGCGGGATGCGCGCGGGTTACCCCTCACCCGTTACCTTGACTCGTCACCTGCTTCAAAAAGTACGGATCACCCACTGCGGTACGCGCAGGCCCGAGTCCAGCGAATTTACCCGGCTCATGACGCCGGAGCCGGTCTTGTCGATCAGGTAGTACGGCGCGCCATGGGGCGGCGTAACCTTCATCGCATAGAGCTTGCCGTTGATGCGGTACTCCTCGACTTTGTTTTCGCCGCGGTGGGTGATCGTCACCTGCGGCTCCAGCGCGGGGCCGGGCGCGAGCCCCGGCGGTGGCGGCGGCGGCGCGGGCAAAGGCTCGAGTTTGGGCGGCTGTTGCGCCGCCAGCGGAAGCGCAACTACTAGCAGTGCTGTACCCAGCAAGCGGCGTATCATGGGCTTCCTGTCGGCTATCGTCACATGCGAAGTTTAACAGATTCGGACGCTGCCTCAGAGGTTGAGCTGATTCTCGCGTTCTGACGGCAGCGGGGCGAATCCGCGTTTCTCGTAATACTTGAATATCGCTTCCACGATCGCCGCCGGATCGTCGATGGTCTGCACCAGATCCAGGTCCGCCGCGTCGATCATGTGCTCTGTGCGCAGGCGGTCATAAAACCAGTCGAGCAGTCCCTGCCAGAAGGGCGAGTGCACCAGGATGATGGGCATTTTTCGCGTCTTGCCGGTCTGCACCAGCGTCAGCGCCTCGGACAACTCGTCCAGCGTGCCGAAGCCGCCCGGCAACACCACATAGGCGGTGGCGAACTTGACGAAGCCCACCTTGCGCGCGAAAAAGTGGTGAAAGGTGAGACTGATGTCCTGGTAGCGGTTGCTGAGCTGCTCGTTCGGGAGCTGGATGTTGAGGCCGACCGACGGCGATTTGCCGAAGTAGGCGCCCTTGTTGGCCGCTTCCATGATGCCCGGGCCGCCGCCGGAGACGACCGAGAAGCCGGCATCGGAGAGCAGCCGCGCGATCTTCTCCGCCAGCAGATAGTAGGGCGAGTCCTCGGATACCCGGGCGCTGCCGAAAATGCTCACTGCCGGGCGGATCTGCGACAGGCGTTCGGTAGCTTCGACGAATTCTGACATAATCCCGAATATCCGCCAGGACTCGCGCGCGTTGTGGGCCATGTCGGCCGCGCCGGCATCGACCGGCCGCGGAAGCTTTCCGTTCATACCTGACCCTCTATGAAAACCCTGCTGTTGGTGGATGGATCGTCTTACCTGTACCGTGCGTTCCACGCGCTGCCGGATCTGCGCAACGCGCACGGCGAACCCACGGGTGCGATCTACGGCGTGCTCAACATGCTACGACGCCTCGCCGCCGACTACAAGCCGGACTATCTCGCCTGCGTGTTCGACGCCAAAGGCAAGACTTTCCGCGACGAATGGTACGCGGACTACAAGGCGCAGCGCCCGCCCATGCCCGAGGACCTCGTGCGCCAGATCGAGCCGCTGCACCAGGCCGTCGCCGCGCTGGGCTGGCCGCTGTTGATGATAGACGGCGTCGAAGCCGACGACGTCATCGGCACGCTGGCGCGGCAGGCGACCGCGGCCGGCATGCGCTGCGTCGTCTCCACCGGGGATAAGGACCTGACGCAGCTCGTGAATCCGCAGGTCACGCTGATCAACACCATGAGCAACGAGCGCCTGGACGAAGCCGGCGTCGAAGCCAAGTTCGGCGTGCCGCCGCGCTTGATGCTGGACTACCTCACCCTGGTCGGTGACAGCGCGGACAACGTTCCGGGCGTGGAAAAAGTCGGCCCCAAGACCGCGATCAAGTGGCTGTCCAAGTATGGCTCGCTCGATGAGGTGATCGCCCATGCACAGGAAATCGGCGGCGTGGTGGGGGAGAACCTGCGCCGCGCGCTGCCCTGGCTGCCGCAGGCGAAGAAGCTGCTAACGGTGTATTGCGAGGTGCCCTTGCCGGTGAAGCCGGAAGAACTGGTGGCGCAGCCGCAGGGCGAGGCCGAGCTGACCAGCCTGTTCCAGCGCTTCGGCTTCAAGAGCTGGCTCAAGGATGCGGCGCCGACCCGTACCGAGGCGTCGCCCACGGCGGCTGCGCCGGCGCCGGCGCAAAGTACGCCCGAGCCCGTGGAGCGCCACTACGACACCATTCTCGACGAACAGAAAATGGCCGAATGGCTGCGGGTGCTCGATCGCGCCGCACTGGTCGCATTCGATACCGAGACCACCGGCCTGGACCCCATGACGGCGCAGCTGGTGGGAATGTCTTTTTGCGCCGAGCCCGGGCGCTCGGCCTATCTGCCGCTGGCGCACGATTACGCCGGCGCCCCGCAGCAGCTGGGCGTGGCGCGCGCGCTGGTTTTGCTGCGCCCCTGGCTCGAGGATGCCGCCAGGCCCAAAGTCGGCCAGAACCTCAAGTACGACCAACACGTGCTCGCCAATCATGGCGTTCGGCTGCGCGGCGTGACGCACGACACGCTGCTCGAGTCCTATGTGCTCGAATCGCACTTGCGACACGACCTGGGTACGCTGGCCGAGCGCCATCTGAATCTACCCACCATCAGCTACGACGAGGTCACCGGCAAGGGCGCGCAGCGCATCGGCTTCGAGCAGGTGAGCGTGGAGCGCGCCACCGAGTACTCGGCCGAGGATGCCGACGTGACCCTGCGCGTGCACCGGTGCCTGTATCCCAAGGTGCAGGCCGAGGCCGGGCTGGAGTATGTGTACCGGCAGATCGAACTGCCCGCGCGCGAAGTGCTGTTCCGGATGGAACGCAACGGCGTGCTCATCGATGCCGCACTGTTGGAAGCGCAAAGCCGCGAGCTCGGGCAGAAAATGATGGAGCTGGAAAACACGGCCTACCGCGAAGCCGGCCAGCCGTTCAACCTGAATTCGCCCAAGCAGATCGGCGAAATCTTCTTCGAGCGTCTGCAGCTGCCGGTGCTGAAGAAGACGCCCAGCGGCGCACCTTCGACCGACGAAGAAGTGCTGGAGCGGCTCGCCGCGGATTACCCCTTGCCGAAAACCCTGCTCGAATATCGCGCGCTGACCAAGCTGAAGTCCACCTACACGGACAAATTGCCGCGTATGGTCAACCCCGCCACCGGGCGCGTGCACACCAACTACGCGCAGGCGACGGCGGTGACCGGGCGCCTCGCGAGCACCGATCCCAATCTGCAGAACATTCCGGTGCGCACGCCGGAAGGGCGGCGCATCCGCGAGGCGTTCATCGCGCCGCCGGGTTCGCTCATCGTCTCGGCCGACTACTCGCAGATCGAATTGCGCATCATGGCGCACATCTCTCGCGACGAAAACCTGCTGCGTGCCTTCGCCGCGGGCGAGGACGTACATCGCGCCACAGCTGCGGAGATCTTCAACCGCGAGCTGCACGAAGTGACGCCGGAAGAGCGCCGTTACGCCAAGGTGATCAACTTCGGGCTGATCTACGGCATGTCGGCTTTCGGCGTGGCGCAGGCCCTGGGCCTGGAGCGCGCCACCGCCCAAGCCTATATCGACAGCTATTTCATGCGCTATCCCGGCGTGGCGCGCTACATGCAGCAGACGCGCGAGCAGGCGCGTGCGCGTGGCTACGTGGAAACCGTGTTCGGCCGCCGTCTGTGGCTGGCGGAGATCAGGGCCGCGAACGCCGGCCGGCGCCAGGGCGCCGAGCGCGCCGCGATCAACGCGCCGATGCAGGGGACCGCAGCCGATCTGATCAAACTTTCGATGATCGCGGTGCAGGACTGGCTGGACACGGAGCAATTGTCGGCGAAACTGGTGATGCAGGTGCACGACGAGCTGGTATTGGAAGTACCGCAGGCGGAGCTTGCGCGGGTGCGCGCGGAGCTGCCGGGGCTGATGACCGGCGTGGCCGAACTCGCGGTGCCCCTTGTCGTGGACCTGGGCGCGGGTGCAAACTGGGAGCAGGCGCACTGACTTTATCTACGGACAAGATGAGCGAGCCTTCCAAGCAGAAGCCACGTGCCGCGTCCACCCGCCGGCGCGGATCGCCGCAGCATGTCGTGCTGCTCGGGGACGCGCTGCTCGACGCCTACAGCAGCATCGACAAGACGCCGGGAAAATTCGAGGATGAGCTGCTTCCCGGGTCGCGCGACCAGTGGAAGATCAGCGTCGTATCGGCGGCCGAGGTCGAGCGCGCCGGCGCATCGATGGTGTTGCCCAGGGACGCCACCCACGCCGTAATATTCATCGAAGGCAATCACGCGATCGAGAACAGCGGGCTGCTCGACAGCCGGCCGGATACCTACGGACAGACCTTGGAACAGCTCACGCTCGCCGCCGACGAATTCGAGCGCACGCTCGAGCGGCTGATCCATGTGGCGCAGGCGGCGCATTTGGTAATCCTGGTGTGCACCATGTTTTTGCCCAACTACAAGGATCCGGTGCGCCAGCGCACCGCCGGCGCTGCGCTGGCGGTATTCAACGACCGCGTGACCAAGCGCGCCGCCGAGGGGCGCGCATCCTTAGTGGATCTGCGCCTCATCTGCAATGAACCGGGCGATTACGACAAACCGACGCAACTGTCCAGGAGCGGCCTGCGCAAGGCGGCCAATGTCATCCGCTTCGCCATGTTCGAACTGGACGTAGGGACGCGCCGCAGCGAGGTGTTTTTCTAGCGCGCTAGGGAACCTCTGATCAATCCACTTATCCGCGCGCCGTACCGACGAGGTTCCCTCTGAAGTGGGGGATATACAAGGGGGCATCGCCCCCTTGTTCAGACCGTCGCCAGCGCTTTGCGGCGCGAGCCGGGGGGTGCGCGCGCGCTTACTTCCCGATCGCGCCGAACACTTTGCTGATGATGCCGCTTGCCGCAGCTGCGGGATCCTGGCGGATTTTCTTTTCTTGCTCGGCGATCATCAGGAACAAGCCATCCAGAGCCTTACGCGTAACGTAGCTGTTGAGATCCGCGTCCCTCTTGTCGACGAGACCGAATCTGGCCCCCATGCCGGCGAATTCGTTGTACTTGTCGGCGAGCTTCGCTTTCCGCGTGGCTTTGGCCACGACCGGCAGGAACTTTTGGGTGAGTGCTGCGGAAGTGGTGCGCCTGAAATACTGCGTGGCGGCGTCCTCGCCGCCGGTGAGAATGCCTTTTGCATCCTGCACGCTCATGCGCTTCACCGCATTCACCAGCAGGGGCTTTGCCTCGACCACGGCGGCTTCCGCGGCGTGGTTCATGGTGGCGACCAGCTCGTCGGCGTATCTACCCATTCCCAGGCCGCGCAGCATGCCCGCGGCTCGCTGCAGGTTTTCCGGCAGCGGGATGCGCACTTGCGGGTTACCCAGGAAGCCGTCCGGTTTGCCTAGCGACGCCACAGCGAACCGGGCGCCTTCGGTAAGCGCCTGTTTGAGGCCGCTCGTCGCATCCTTGTTGGAAAGGTCCGACAGCCCGGCGGCGTGCGCCTGCGCGCCGAGCAAAAATGTAAGGACGGCTGCAGCGCAAAGTCCGGGTAAGGACTTCATTGCATCTCCTTGGATCCAGTCATACGTCAGATCTGCGCCGGGTCGTTCTCCGGCAGCAGCGGTCCCGGCCTTCGACTATACCCCTGCCGCGTGCGCCTGCCGGTCGGCGTGATAGCTCGAGCGCACCATGGGCCCGATCGCCGCGTGCAGGAATCCCATCTCCCGCGCCGCCTGCTCGAACACGGCAAAGCCGTCGGGGTGGACGTAGCGCAGCACCGGCAGATGGTGTTCGCTCGGCTGCAGGTACTGGCCTATGGTGAGCATGTCCACGCCCTGCGCGCGCAGCTCGCGCATGACCTCGAGGATCTCCTCGTCGGTTTCGCCCAGGCCCAGCATCAGGCCGGATTTTGTCGGGATGCCGGGGCGGCGCCTTTTGTATTCCCGCAGCAGTTCGAGCGAATGCAGATAGTCGGCTCCGGGGCGCGCCTGGCGGTACAGCCGCGGCACGGTCTCCAGGTTGTGATTCATTACATCGGGCGGGTCGGCGGCAAGTATTTCAAGCGCGACGTCCAGCCGCCCGCGGAAATCGGGCACCAGCACTTCGATGCGCGTGCGCGGCGACAGCGCGCGCACCGCGCGTGTGCAGTCGGCGAAATGCTGCGCGCCGCCGTCGCGCAGGTCGTCGCGGTCGACGCTGGTGATGACCACGTAGTCGAGCGCCAGCGCGGCGATGGTTTGCGCCAGATGTGCCGGCTCCCCTGCGTCCGGCGCCGCCGGCCGCCCGTGTGCCACGTCGCAGAAGGGGCAGCGCCGCGTGCACAAATCGCCCAGGATCATGAAGGTCGCGGTGCCTTTGCCGAAGCACTCGCCGATATTCGGGCAGGAGGCTTCTTCGCACACCGTATGCAGGCTGTTTTCGCGCAGGCGCCGCTTGATTTCGTCGAAGCGCGAGTTGCCGGAGCCGGCCTTGACCCGGATCCACTCGGGTTTGCGCAGCCGTTCCTGCGCCACGACCTTGATCGGAATGCGCGCCGTCTTGGCGCGGCCTTTTTCAGCGCCCGCGCTCATGTTGCGCCAGCAGTCGCGTCAGTTCGGCGGCGAGCAGTGCACCCAGTTCGTCGGCCGCGGCGACTATGCCCAGGTCGCGCGTCTGCGTCACCGCCAGTCCCGGGTAGCCACAGGGGTCGATCGCGAGGAAAGGGGCGAGGTCCATGTCCACGTTGAGGGCGACGCCGTGATAGCAGCCTGCGCTGCGCACGCGCAAGCCCAACGCCGCGATTTTCGCCCCGTTTACATAGATGCCCGGCGCGCCGTCTTTACGCTGCGCCGAAACCCGATACTGCGCCAGCGTGTCGATCACGGCCTGCTCGAGCAAGCCGACGAATGCCCGGATTTTCAGATTGCGCCGCGCCAGATCGAGCAGCGTATACATCACCACCTGGCCCGGGCCGTGGTAAGTGATCTGTCCGCCGCGATCGACGCGCTCGAGCGCAATGTCGGAGCGGCGCGGCAGGTGTTCGGCGCGGCAGGCGAGTCCGGCGGTGTATACGGGGGGATGCTGCAGCAGCCAGAGTTCGTCCGGCGTGTCGCGCAGGCGCAAGCTGGTGAATTCGCGCATCGCCGCATAGGTCGGTTGATACTCTGCCAGGCCGAGCCGCCTGATGCGCGGCGCCGCAAGCGGGGCGCGCCCCGCGGCGCCGGGCGCGGTCGCCATTTTCCGCACGGCTTCGGCCGGCTGCTGGCTGCTCTCGCTTTGCATGGCTACAGCACCATCTTGACCATGGGGTGATCGCACAGCTCGCGATACAGCCCATCGAGCTGTAAGCGCGAAGTGGCGCGCACGGTGACCGTCAGTGACAGGTACTTGCCCAAACGGCTTTTGCGCATCTCCATCGCCGACGCATCGAAATCCGGGGCATGGCGCAGAACCACCTCCATTACCGCCTGGGCGAAGCCGGGCTGGGTCTCGCCCATCACCTTGATCGGGAAGTCGCAGGGAAAGGCGAGCAGCGACTCGGGTTCATCAAGCTTGGGCATCGGCCGGCGCACGCATGACCGTGCGTTTGTAGTCCTGGTAGAGCTGATACATGCGCGCGGCCACCGGTCCCGGCTTGCCCGCGTTCTTTCCATGGCCGACCGGTTTGCCATCCAGCGTGGAAATCGGCAGCACTTCCTTGGTCGAAGAGGTGAGCCAGAGCTCGTCCGCGTCGCGCACCTCGGCTTCGCTGACCTGGCGGATTTCCAGCGGCAGCCGATTGGCGCGCGCCAGTTCGATCACCACGTCGTAGGTGATGCCCGGCAGAATGAAATTGGTTTTGGGCGGGGTAATGATGACGCCGTTCCTGATCACGAAAATATTGCTCGCTGAACCTTCGGTGAGGAAGCCGTCGCGCAACAGCACCGATTCGGCTGCGCCCGCGTCCACGGCGGACTGGCGCAGCAGGCAGTTCGCGAGCAGCGACACCGACTTGATGTCGCAGCGCAGCCAGCGGTTGTCGGCCACGGTGACGGCTGCCACCCCGCGCTCGCGCTGCTCCTGCGGCGGTACGGTGAGTGGGTTGGACATCATGAATACGGTCGGTTCCACACCCTTGGGAAAGGCATGGTCGCGCGGCGCCACCCCGCGCGTAACCTGCAGGTACACGTACTGGTCCTCGAACGGATTCCTCTTGACGATCTCGCGTATCAGCTCTTCCCAGCGCTCGATGCTACAGGGATTTTCGATGCGTACGCCGTCGAGGCTCGATTGCAGGCGCCGCAGGTGCTCGCGCAGGCGGAACGGGTGTCCGGAATAGCAGGGGATCACTTCATAGACGCCGTCGCCGAAGATGAAACCGCGGTCGAGCACCGGAACCCGGGCTTGCTCGATTGGCATCCATTCGCCGTTCAGATAGATCATTCCGGTTCTCCCGACAAGTAACTCTGTTGTTCCAGGGGCGGCGCCCGAGGAATTCGCTCAGTTACCCAAAAGCAGATCCCTCGGCGCTGGCGCGCCTCGGGATGGCGGCCGCCGAGCGGCCGTCACTTGAACCAAAGCCGCATGCCGTCCCAGGCGCGGCCGAAAAATCCGGCAACCGGCACGTTTTCCAGCGCCACCACCGGATACTCGCCCAGCAGCTTGCCCTGCAGCGTTACCTTGACCATGCCTACTTTCTGTCCCACGCTGATCGGTGCCACCAGGGGCTGCGTGCTCACCAGATCCGCTTTCAGTTGGTCCGCCTGGCCGCGCGGTGCGCTGACGTAGAAATCGGACAAAAACCCCGCCTTGACGCTGCTCTCTGCCCCCTTCCACACCTCCAGGGTGCTTACCGCCTGGCCCTTGCTGTACAGTTTTGCCGATTGGTAGAACTGGAAGCCGTAGTTCAGCAGCTTCAGGCTCTCCTGCGTCCGGGCGCTGTCCGAATCGGTCCCCAGCACCACCGAAACCAGACGCTGCGCGCCGCGCTTGGCCGACGCGATCAGGCAATAACCGGCGCTCTCGGTATGGCCGGTCTTCAGGCCGTCGACGTGCGGATCCAGCCACAGCAGGCGGTTGCGATTGGGCTGGCTGATGTTGTCGTAGCGAAATTCGCGTTGGGAAAACAGCGGATAGTATTCGGGGAAATCGCGGATCAGCGCCGCGACGAGCAGGTTGAGGTCGTACGCAGTCGTGTAGTGCTTGGGGTCCGGAAGTCCGGTCGGGTCGACGAAATGCGTGTCTTTCATGCCCAGGCGCTGCGCCTCCCGGTTCATCATCTGCACAAATACTTCCTCGGATCCAGCGACCGCTTCGGCGAGCGCCATGGCGGCGTCATTGCCGGACTGCGTGATCATGCCGTGCAACAGTTGCTCCACCGTCACCGGTTTTCCCGGCTCGATGAACATGCGCGAGCCGGGCGTTTTCCAGGCGCGCTCCGATACCGGCACCACCTGGTCCAGCGTCAGCGTCTTCTGCTTCAGCGCCGAAAATGCGAGGTAAGCGGTCATCAGTTTGGTCAGCGAGGCCGGTTCGATCCGCTCGTGCTCGTTCGAACTGGCGATGATGTGAGCGCTGGTGTAGTCGTACAGCAACCATGCCTTGGCGGCAACGGTGGGCGGCGGTGGCGCGTCCGCGAATGCGAATGCGGGCAGCAGAAACAGGAGGACCAGGAAGCGTATCAGTGTCATGAGCTCAGCACCAAAGAGTAAATTATACCAGTCGCAAATTGCGTTAAGCGACGCGTTCGAAGCGATTAGACCGACTTCTACCTGCGTACGACCAGCGGTTTGAGATCGCGTTCCGCGCAGCTGCGTTCTTTTCGGAGATCGTATCGACCGTACTGAAGCGCAAGAGCCAGCGTGCAGGCGGAACGGCTTGCCGCGTTTCAGACACCGGATTGCAGTGCGGGAAGCGAATTTCAACAGCCTCTCAACGCACTACGATAATTGGATGGAATTGCAGCGCCTCGCGGATTTTTTCTGCCATGCCGGAAGCCTGATCGCGGTCGCGATAGGGGCCCAGGTCCAGGCGGTACATGCCGCGGCGCGCGACGATCCGAATGGGTTCGTTGAGCCAGGCGAGCTGTTGATACACGCGCACGCGGAAATTCTCGGCGTTGGCGCGCGCCGAGAACGCGCCGAGTTGCAGGTAAATGCCGCCCGCCATGGTGTCGACCGGAATGGCTTGCTCTGCCCCGGCTTGCGGCGCGCTGTCCGCCGCGAGGATTACCGGCGCCATTGGCTGCGCTTGCGCTGGCGTGGAGGCTGCCGTGTGCGCGTTTTCGCGCGTGCGCGCGGCGATCAGGGGCATCTCTTGCGGCATGATGGATTCGACCTCGACTGTAGCGCTGCCGGCTGCCGCGTAGCCGAGCTTGTATGCGGCGGTGTAGGACAAATCGATCAGGCGCCCCGAATGAAACGGGCCGCGGTCGTTGATGCGTACAATCACGCTGCGGCCGTTGGCGAGGTTGGTCACGCGCGCGTAGCTGGGAATCGGCAGCGTCGCGTGCGCGGCGGTCATGGCGTACATGTCGTAGGGCTCGCCGCTGGAAGTGCGCTGGCCGTTGAACTTGCGTCCGTACCAGCTGGCGATGCCGCGCTGCCGGTAGGGCGTTAGCTTCCGGTACGGCACGTATTTTTGGCCGAATACTGTATAGGGCTTGTTGGCGGCGCGCGCGAGCGGTTCCACCCTGGGCACGGCATCCGCGATTTGATCAAGGTTCGCCGGCGGGTTGTCGCCGGGGCCGTCGTCCTGATAATAGGCGCCGCCGCGGTCGCCGCGCGGCAGCGCCGCAGCGGGTGCCGAATTTTGTGCGGCGACGCCGACCTCGCCCGCGACCGGCGCCCGCCTGGGTACGCTGGCGCAGCCGCCGATAAGCAGCGCCGCTGCCGCAACGGCAATGGATTTGGCTGCGGAGGACAGCGCTTGCGGGCCGCTCCGTGCTTGCTGCTTCGCCCGTGCCGAATCGGCCTGTCCCGTATGCGGCCTTGCGTTCATGTCAGGTCTGTATCAACTTGCGATGCCTGTGGATGCTCATTAGTATGCCAACACCGGTGAGCAGAGTCACCAGCGCGGTGCCGCCGTAGGACACCAGCGGCAAGGGCACGCCCACCACCGGCAGGAGGCCGGTAACCATGCCCATGTTGACGAAGGCGTAGGTGAAAAATGTAAGCGTCACTGCGCCCGCCAGCAGCCGCGTGAAGAAAGTCGGTGCGTTGGCGGCGATCGTCAGGCCGCGTGCGATCAACAGCAGGTAGAGCAGCAGCAGTACGCAATTGCCGATCAAGCCGAATTCCTCCGAGAAAACGGCGAAAATGAAGTCCGTGGACCGAGCCGGAATGAATTCCAGGTGCGCCTGCGTGCCTTTCATCCAGCCCTTGCCGGCCAACCCACCCGAGCCGACGGCGATGACCGACTGGATGATGTGATAGCCCGCGCCCAGCGGGTCGGACGCGGGGTTGAGCAGGGTCAGGATGCGGCGGCGCTGGTAATCGTGCAACAGCGACCACACGAACGGCAGGCTGGCGCAGCCCGCGAGCAGCAGGCCGAGCAGGACCTTCCAGGACAGACCGGCGAGGAAGATCACATAGAAACCCGCCGCCGTCACCAGCAAAGCGGTACCCAGGTCGGGCTGGCGCGCGATCAGCGCCACCGGCACCAGCAGCAGCAGGCTGGCGACGAAGTACTGGCGCAGGCGCAGCGTCGCCTCGTGCGTGTGAAAATACCAGGCGAGCATCAGCGGCATCGCGATTTTCATGATTTCCGAAGGCTGGATGCGGGTGACGCCGAGGTTGAGCCAGCGGCGCGCCCCGTTGACGACGTCGCCGAACAGCGCCACAGCGATGAGCAGCGCGAGCCCGAGCACGTAGGCGGGAACCGCGAAGCGTATCAGTGTCTGCGGCGGCAATTGCGCCACCGCCCACATCACCACGAGCGCCACCAGGATGTTGATCGCCTGGGTGTCGATGCGGGCCGGCGTATCATGCGCGGCGCTCGCCAGGGTGATGAAGCCGAGCGCGAGCAGGGCGAATACCAGCGCGAACAGCGGCCCGTCGATGTTGTCCGTGAAGCGCAGCCACAGCGCTTTAATCACCGCTTTCGCCTCCTTGAACCTCAGCAGCGGGCTTGTCGGCCGTCTTGCCGAGCAGATAGTAGTCGAGCACCTGACGCGCGATCGGCGCCGCGGCGGTCGCGCCAAATCCTGCGTTCTCCACCACTACCGCAAGCGCGATTTTCGGGTCTTGCAGCGGAGCGAAGGCGATGAACAGCGCGTTATCGCGGTGGCGCGCGGTTATGTCCTTCGCATCGTACTTCTCGCCGGGCTTTAGCGCGACGACCTGCGCCGTGCCGGTCTTGCCGGCGCTGGTGTATTCGGCGTTGGCGAAAGCGCGCGCGCCGGTGCCCTCGATGTTCACGCCGGCCAGCGCGTGTTTGATGAACGCGAGGTTCTCCGGCTTCAACCGTATGGTGCGCTCTATTGTGGGCTCGATCGTGGTGCGCTCGCCGGTTTTGGGGTTCTCGATGTAATCGACCAGGTGCGGGCGGTACATAACGCCGTTGTCTGCGAGCGTCGCCATCGCCAGCGCCATTTGCAGCGGGGTGTAGGCGTTGTAGCCCTGTCCGATGCCGACGCTGATGGTTTCGCCGGCATACCATTTCTGCTGCTCGCGTTTCTTGAAGTGCCTGCGTTTCCACTCCGGGGAGGGCAGCACGCCTGTGCTCTCACCCTCGATGTCGATGCCGGTTTTCGCGCCGAATCCGAATTGGCCGACAAAGTGCGCGATATTTTCTATGCCGAGATCGTTGGCGAGCATGTAGAAATAGGTATCGCAGGAAACGACCAGGGCCTTGTACATGTCGACCACACCGTGGCCGCCGGGTTTGTCGTCGTGGAAGATGTGACCGCCGAACTGGAAATAACCGGGGTCATGGATCGCATACTGCGGCGTGCGTACGCCCAGCTCCAGCGCGGCCAGCGCCAGATAGGGTTTGAAAGTGGAACCGGGCGGATAGACCCCGGCGAGCGCGCGGTCAACCATCGGGCGGTCCGGTGAGTTGTTGAGCGCATCCCAGCTCGCCGGGTCTATGCCGTCGACGAACAGGTTGGGGTCGAAGCCGGGTTTGGAGACGAACGCAAGAATGCCGCCTGTAGCCGGATCGATCGCCACCAGCGCGCCGCGGTGGTCGCCGAAAGCCTGGTCCGCCACCCGCTGCAGATTGACGTCCAGCGTCAGCACCAGGTTGTCGCCCGGAGTCGCAGGAGTGCGCGACAGGGTTCTCACGCGGCGGCCGGCGGAGTCCACCTCGACCTGTTCGTAGCCGGTCGTGCCGTGCAGCTCGTCCTCGTAGCTTTGCTCCAGCCCGGTCTTGCCGATATGGTCCGTGCCTCTGTAGTTGGCGGCGAGGCCTTCGTCGTCGATGCGCTTGGCGTCGCGATCGTTGATGCGCCCGATGTAGCCGATCACGTGCGAAGCGAGTTCTTTCAACGGATACTGGCGGTACAGGCGCGCCTTGATGTCGACGCCGGGAAAGCGGTATCGGTTGACGGCGAACCTGGCCACCTCTTCGTCGGTCAGGTGTGTGCGGATCGGCACGCTGTCGGCTCCCTTGTCCTCGATCATCAGGCGCTTGAAGCGGATGCGATCGCTCGCGCGGATGTCGACGATGGTTCCAAGTTCGTCGATAGTCTTCCCCAGGTCGGTAACCTTTTCCGGGGAGATTTCCAGGGTGTAAGCCGAATAATTGCGCGCCAGCACGGCGCCGTTGCGGTCGAGAATGAGGCCGCGATTGGGCGCGATCGGCACGATCGAGATGCGGTTGTCCTCGGCCTTGGTGTGGTAGTAACTGTACTGCACGATCTGCAGGTAGACGAAACGCAACAGCAGCAGCGAAAAGGCGGCGACTACGAACACCGCGGCAATACTGATGCGCCGCCGGAACGAATGCAACTCGCGCTGGTGGTCCTTGAATTCCGTCAGACGCATGCTGGAGGCTGGATACTAGAAACCGTAAACCGGAGAAAAAGGAGCCGCATGCGACACGAGAAGGCACGAAGTAAAAAGTGAGACAGCGTTGGATCGCACGGGTTTCCTGATTTCCGGTTTTTAGTCTTTGGTTTCTAGATCGGCCTGTTCTCGTCGATCGTTTCGGCCTGCCGCTGCGGCAGCAGCAGCAGAAAAGTCAACACCGGCCACAGCGCCGCGCTGATAAAGCACCCGCCGAAATAGATCCAGCCGGGAAAATCGGCCCCAACGAAAATCCGTATCACCAGCATCAGCAAGCGCGTGAATAGGAGCAAGGGCAGCAAATGCAGCGCCTGCTGCCACGGCGGGAACCAGAGAATGCGCCGGTGCACCGCAAAGGCGAGAAAGGCGAGAACCGAATAGGCGAGCGCATGCTGGCCGAGCAGGGAGCCGTTGCCGACGTCAATCAACAGCCCCAATGTCCAGGCGATGGCGATGCCGACCCTGCGCGGCTGATGGATGCACCAGAAGGCAAGCACGGTCGCCGTGAGGTCCGGCACTGCCGGAACGGTGCCCCAGGGGAGCAGGTCGAACAGCAGCCCCAGCGCCAGGGTCAATACGATGAAACTGACCTTGACCGGCAGCAGGATGCGCTGTGGATGCGGCTGTAATGGCATGCTATCCGGCCTTGCGCTGGCGCGTGCGTTTGTGTGGCTTTTGCGCCGGGTGCTCGAACTCGGGCGGCGGCGCCTTTGCCTCGTTCGACAGCACCAGTACCTGGCGATAGCGGTCGGTGCCCGCGATCGGCGCGAGGGTAATCTTGGCAAACGCATAGGTCGCGTCGCGCTCGACGCGCACCACCGTGGCCACGGGCAGCCCCGGCGGGTAAGTTCCGTCAATCCCCGAAGTGACCATTACATCTCCGTTCTTGATGTCCGCGTTCGCGGGCATGAAGCGCAAGTCGAGCATGCCGCCCTCGGCGCCGCCATAGGCGATCCCGCGCAAGCCGTTTCTGAGTACCTGCAGCGGGATCGCCTGATCCTTGTCCGAGAGCAGCGTCACTTCGCTCGTCAGCAGATACACGCGCGTCACCTGGCCGATCACGCCGATATCGTCGATCACCGGTTCGCCCGCCTGGATGCCGCTGCGCGAGCCTTTGTCGATAATCACCTTGCGCGAGAACGGGTCGCGCGCGACATAGAGGATCTCGGCGAATATGGCCTTGCGCGGCAGCCGTTCCCGCGCCTCGAGTATGCGGCGCAGATGCTTGTTTTCTTCCTTCAGCGCCGCTAGTTGCAGTAGCTCCTGGGCGTCGCGCAATTGCTTCATCCTGAGTTCCGCATTCTCCGCGCGCAGCTTCGTAGTGGTGCCGAAATAATCGACTGCGCCGGCGAACAGGTCCACCGGCGCCATCGCGACGCGCTGTAGCGGATAGGCCGCGAGCGCGACCACCTGGCGCACGTTGTCGCCATAGCGAAAACGCGCGTCCAGCACCATCAACAGCGTGGCGAGCGCCACGAAAAAGGTAAGGCGCACCAAAGGCGCCGCGCCGCGATTGAAGAACGGTGGCGGCTGATGTTCCACGCTAGTAGCCAGAAACCGGTATCGAGGGACCAGAGAGCGCGATAGCTGCTTTCATCCGGCTTCCGGCTTCTGGTCTCCGGTTTCTAATCGTTGGTGAAGATCGACGCGAGCTTGTCCATTTTTTCCAGCGCCATGCCGGATCCGCGCACCACGCAGGTGAGCGGGTCGTCGGCCACGATCACCGGCAACCCGGTTTCCTCCATCAGCAGGCGATCGATGTCGCGCAACAGCGCGCCACCGCCGGTGAGGACCATGCCCTTCTCGGCGATGTCGGCGCCCAGTTCTGGCGGGGTGTGCTCGAGCGCGGACTTCACCGCGCTGACGATGCTGTTCAGCGGATCGGTGAGCGCTTCCAGAATCTCGTTCGAGGAAATGGTAAAGCTGCGCGGTATGCCCTCGGCGAGGTTGCGCCCTTTCACTTCCATTTCGCGCACCTCCGAACCGGGGAAAGCCGAGCCGATTTCCTTCTTGATCTTTTCGGCGGTGGCCTCTCCGATCAGCATGCCGTAGTTGCGGCGGATGTAATTGATGATGGCCTCGTCGAACTTGTCCCCGCCGACGCGCACGCTGCCCGCGTACACCATGCCGCCGAGCGAAATCACGCCAACTTCCGTGGTGCCGCCGCCGACGTCCACCACCATCGAGCCGGTCGCCTCGGCCACCGGGAGATCGGCGCCGATCGCCGCGGCCATCGGTTCCTCGATCAGGAACACCTGCGACGCCCCGGCGCCTATCGCCGACTCGCGGATCGCGCGCCGCTCGACCTGGGTCGAGCCGCATGGGACGCAGATGATGATGCGCGGGCTTGGCGAGAGCAGACGCGAGACGTGCACCTTCTTGATGAACAGCTTCAGCATCTGCTCGGTTACGGTGAAGTCCGCGATCACGCCGTCTTTCATCGGTCGTATTGCGACGATGTTGCCGGGCGTCTTGCCCAGCATCTGCTTGGCCTCCTTGCCCACCGCCTGAATCGTCTTCTTGCCGCTGGGGCCGCCTTCTTGACGGATGGCGACGACGGAGGGTTCATCGAGCACGATGCCCTTGCCGCGCACATAGATCAGTGTATTGGCGGTGCCCAGGTCGATGGCCAGGTCATCGGAGAAATAACCTCTTAAAAATCCAAACATGTGCTAGGGTTCCAATTCGAATGAGCCGGTAAATGCGTTATAATACCGCACTTTAACGCACCAATTAGCGCAAATTCCATGCCGCTGTCCCTGCCGCAGGTCAAACGGGTCGCTTGGCTCGCCCGCATTGAAATTACTGATGCCGAGGCCGAGACCGTGCAAGGCAATCTGAACGACATTTTCAAGCTGATCGAGCAGATGCAGTCGGTCGATACCGAGGGCGTCGCGCCGATGGCGCACGCCCAGGACGTAGCGCAGCGCCTGCGCGAAGATCGGGTCACCGAAGCCGATCAGCATGCGCTGTTCCAGGCAAGCGCGCCGCAGGTCGAGGACGGCCTGTACCTGGTGCCGAAAGTGATCGAATAACATCCCGGACTGCGCGACCCGGACAGCCTGCGCAGCGGGCCGCGCGCCCCGCCCAACAATGTTCAATTCCTCTCTCAAACAGCTGTCCGCCCTGCTGGCGCAGAAGAAACTGTCCAGCGTCGAGCTGACGCAATCCTATCTGGATCGCCTGCGACGGCTCGATCCCGGGCTCAACGCATTTCTGACCATTGACGCCGAGCGCAGTCTGGCGCAGGCGCGCGCGGCCGACGCGCAAATCGCGGCGGGCGCGGCACAGCCGCTGACCGGCATTCCGATAGCCTACAAGGACATTTTTTGCGCCAAAGCTTGGCGCACGACCTGCGGCTCGAAAATGCTGGCCGACTTCGTCAGCCCCTACGATGCACATGTGGTGGAGCGCTTGAACGCGGCCGGAACGGTCATGCTGGGCAAGACCAACATGGACGAGTTCGCCATGGGCTCGTCCAGCGAAACCGGTTTCTGGGGTCCGGTAAAGAATCCCTGGGACCGGAGCCGGGTCGCCGGCGGCTCGAGCGGCGGCTCGGCTGTGGCCGTCGCAGCGCGCATGGCGCCGGCGGCGGTCGGCACCGACACCGGCGGCTCGATTCGCCAGCCCGCGGCGCTGACGGGCATCTGCGGGCTCAAGCCCACCTACGGCGTGGTTTCGCGCTATGGCATGATCGCTTTCGCCTCCAGCCTGGACCAGGGCGGGCCGATGGCGCGAAGCGCCGAAGACCTCGCCCTGATGCTGAACGCAATGGCCGGCTTCGATGCGCGCGACTCGACCAGCCTCGAGCGGCCGGTCGAGGACTATACGCGCGCACTCGATAGCTGCGCAGCGGGGGACCGCGCCAAACCGCTCGCCGGATTGCGCATCGGCGTGCCGCAGGAGTATTTCGGCGACGGCCTTTCGAGCGACGTCGCGGCGGCAGTGGAAGCGGCGCTGGCGCAATTCGAGAAGCTGGGCGCTAAGCGCGTCGCCGTCAGCCTGCCAAATTCCGGGCTGTCCGTGCCCGCGTACTACGTGATTGCGCCGGCCGAGGCATCAAGCAACCTGTCGCGCTACGACGGCGTGCGCTACGGTTATCGCGCCCCGGAATACGGCGACCTCGCCGACATGTACGCGAAGAGCCGCGCGCAGGGTTTCGGCGCCGAAGTGAAGCGGCGCATCCTCATCGGCACCTACGTGCTGTCGCACGGCTATTACGACGCCTACTATCTCAAGGCGCAGAAGATCCGCCGCCTGATCGCGCAGGATTTCGCCGCCGCCTACAAGCAGTGCGACTTGATCCTGGGGCCGACTTCGCCCAGCGTCGCGTTCGGCCTGGGCGACAAGGTTTCGGACCCGGTGCAGATGTACCTGATCGACATCTATACGGTTGCGGCGAACCTCGCCGGCCTGCCCGCGATGTCGATTCCCTGCGGCTTCGGCGAGGGCGGCATGCCGGTGGGGCTGCAACTGGCGGGCAACTATTTTGCCGAGGCGAAAATGCTCAACGCGGCGCACCAGTACCAGCTTGCGACCGACTGGCACCTGCGCCAGCCGGCGGGGACGGAATAGGCGATGGACTGGGAAATCGTCATCGGCATCGAGACCCACGCGCAGCTGTCGACCGTGTCGAAAATATTTTCCGGCGCGGCGACGCAGTTCGGCGCGGCGCCCAACGCCCAGGCCTGCGCGGTGGACATTGCGCTACCCGGCGTGCTGCCGGTGCTGAACAGGGGTGCGGTGGAACGCGCCGTGCGCTTCGGCCTGGCCGTGGGCGGACCCGAAGTCATCAGCCGGCGTTCGGTGTTCGCGCGCAAGAATTATTTCTATCCCGACCTGCCCAAGGGCTACCAGATCAGCCAGTACGAATTGCCGATCGTCACCGGCGGCGCCATATCCTTTCTGACCCGGGACGCCGAGAAGACCGTGCGGCTCACGCGCGCGCATCTCGAGGAGGATGCGGGTAAATCGCTGCACGAGGATTTCCGCGGCATGAGCGGCATCGACCTCAACCGCGCCGGCACGCCGCTCCTGGAAATCGTGACGGAACCCGACATGCGCAGCGCGGAAGAGGCAGTGGCCTACGCCAAGGCGCTGCACGCGCTGGTGCGCTGGATCGGCATTTGCGACGGCAACATGCAGGAGGGGTCGTTCCGCTGCGACGCCAATGTCTCGGTGCGCCGCCCCGGCGGGCCGCTCGGAACGCGGCGCGAAATCAAAAACCTGAACTCCTTCCGATTCCTGCAGCAGGCGATCGAATACGAAGCCCGCTGGCAGATTGGAACGCTCGAGGACGGCGGCAGCATCCAGCAGGCCACGGTGCTGTTCGACCCGGACACGGGCGCGACGCGCATGATGCGCACCAAGGAAGACGCGCACGATTATCGCTATTTTCCAGATCCCGACCTGCTGCCGCTCGTCATCGGCTCCGACACGATAGAACAGATTCGATCCGAATTACCGGAGCTGCCGGCGGCAAAGCGCGAGCGCTACCAGCGCGATTTCGGTTTGTCGGTCTACGACGCAGACGTGTTGACGCAGTCGCGCGAGACCGCCGAATACTTCGAGGAAATGGTAAGCCGTCTCGGACTATCCGCGGCGAAAACTTGTGCCAATTGGATTAGCGGAGAGCTTGCTGCAGCGCTTAACAGAGCAGGAGTCGATATCGCGCAGTCGCCGGTGACTAGCGAGCAACTCGCATGGGTAATCGCTCGAATTGATGATGGAACAATCTCTTCAAGGGCTGCAAAAGACGTTTTTCAATCACTTTGGCAGCGTGAGAATGTTACTGCGGCGGCGCTTAGTGCACCTCGACCAACATTAGAAGCGAGCATATCTGCCGCCGGTCGCGAGGTTGACGAAGTTATTCAGCAGCTGGGTCTGAAGCAGATTTCAGATACGAGCGAACTCGAGAAAATCGTCGACGGCGTGCTCGCCGCCAATCCGAAGTCGGTCGAGGAATACCGCGCGGGCAAGGAGAAGGCGTTCAACGCGCTCGTCGGCCAGGCGATGAAAGCGACGCGGGGCAAGGGCAATCCGGCCCAGATCAACGAAATTCTGAAGAAAAAGCTGGCCGGCTAGCTATTTTTCCGTCTGCGCCGCAGCCTTCGGCGTCGAGCCGGTGAGTTTCAGATAGCTGGACCTTGTGGCTACGGCCGCTGCTCGCGCAGCTTAACTTTCGCTGCGCGAAAGTTAGCCTCCGCCGCAAGCAGCGCTAATTCTGCGCCGGCGCCGCAGCCTTCGGCTTCGCGCCGATGAGTTTCAGATAGCGCTGCTTGTCTTCATCGTACTTGGCGTTGATATCGCTGAGTTCCTGCTTCTTCGCCGCCAGCGTGGCCTGCTGGTTCTTTAGGTCGATTTCGATATCCCTGATATCCTCGATCAGTGTTTTTGGAATCGGCTCCTTCGCATACGAAGCTTTATCGGCCGCCAGTTTCTTGGCGCGTTTGCGCACCTCGTCGATGCGCTTCTCTATGTCCTTCAACGCCTGCCCGGGTTGCTTCAGCGCGCGCTTCCGGCTGTCCTCGATATCCTTCGCGCTTGAATAAGTGCTGAGCAGCGCCTGATCCTTGCGACTCTGCTCCTTGGCTTCGATTGCTTCCTGCTTCTTGCGCTCTTCCTCGGCTTCTTTCGCGGCGTATTGTTCCGGCGTCAGCGCAGCCGCGCGTTTTTTCACGACTATGCCCTGCGTAGACAACTCATCGAGCTCCTTGCCCGTGCACTCGATCGGCGGCCTGTCGGTAAAGTAAGGCCTGCCGTTGCTGTCCTTGCAGCGGTACAGGTGCGACTGCGCGGACGCGGTCACGGCCGTGAGCGCAAGCAGGGCTGTCAGGATCACGATAAGCCGCTTAGGCATGCGCATCGGCTCCGTAAAGCTGGCGGTAGTGTTCGATGTCGATCAGCTGTTGCGCCAGACCGGGCTTGGCGCCGAGAAACTGCACCAGGTCGTCGAGATCGGCGATGGCGATGACCGGCAGGCGCAGATCCTCGCGCACTTCCTGCACCGCCGAGCGCTCGCCGACACCGCGTTCGAGGCGGTCGAGCGCGATGGCCACGCAGCAGGGGCTCGCGCCTTCGGCGCGGATCAGCTCGACCGATTCGCGCACCGAGGTGCCCGCGGAGATCACGTCGTCGACGATCAACACCCGGCCGGCAAGCGGCGCCCCTATCGTGCGCCCGCCCTCGCCGTGATCCTTGGCTTCCTTGCGGTTGAAGCTGTAGGGGACGTTGCGCCCGGCCTGGGCCAGCGCAATGGCCACGCTCGCGGCGAGCGGTATGCCCTTGTAGGCGGGCCCGAACAGCATGTCGAAAGGCGCGCCCGCGGCAAGGATGGCTTTCGCGTAGAATTCGCCGAGCCGGCCGAGCGTCGCACCGTCGTTGAACAGGCCGGCGTTAAAAAAATAAGGCGACATGCGCCCGGCCTTGGTCTTGAATTGGCCGAAGCGCAGCACGCCGCAATCGATGCAGAAGGCAATGAACTCTTTTCGAAAATCCGGCATTTGCAGTTCTTGGTGCACGCGGCTGGACGCCTGAGACCCGGCCATGTTACGCATTATCACGCTCAATCTCAACGGCATACGCTCCGCGGTGAGCAAAGGCCTGCTCGAATGGCTGACTTTGCAGAAGGCCGATGTGGTCTGCATGCAGGAAGTGAAGGCGCAGCTGCCCGACCTCGCGCCCGCAACGCTCAACCACCACCCCTATTCGGGTCATTTCAGCTGTGCCGAAAAGAAAGGCTATAGCGGCGTGGGCATGTATTGCCGCAAACCGCCGGACAAGGTCATCAAGGGATTCGGCTCCAGGGAGTTCGACGCCGAAGGCCGCTACCTGCGTGCGGACTTCGGCAGCTTGAGCGTGATTTCGGTCTACCTGCCTTCGGGCTCGAGTTCGGAGGAGCGCCAGCAGGCGAAGTTCCGCTTCATGCGCGAATTCATGCCCCATCTTGCCGGGCTGAAGGCGGAGGGCCGCGAAATCGTGCTCTGCGGCGACTGGAATATCGCGCACAAGGAAATCGACCTCAAGAATTGGCGCGGCAACCGGAAGAACTCCGGCTTCCTCCCCGAGGAGCGGGCTTGGCTGAGCGAGGTGTTCGACGACTTGGGCTGGGTGGATGTATACCGCCGGCTGTACCCGGACGCCACGGGCGACGCTTACACCTGGTGGTCAAACCGCGGCCAGGCCTGGGCCAAGAACGTGGGCTGGCGCATCGACTATCAGATCGCTACCGCGGGAATCGCGGCGAGGGCGAAGAAGGCCGCGATTTACAAGGCGCAGCGCTTTTCCGACCACGCGCCGCTGACCATCGATTACGACTGGCCGAAGCGCTAGCGCGAATGGCCGCGAGGCGCGCGCAGCGGGACGCGATCCACCCGGCGCAACGCTGCAGCGGCTAGGTACCTTGCATGATCGATGGCGATTTTCCGGAACCCGTTGCTGCATGCAATTTGCAGCAGGCTAAGCAGGAGTGCTGCCCGGTGGCAGCTTCCTGCGAATGGTGTTCTGCCGGCGCCGGTCCAGCCACCAGGCGAGCGCCGGCAGCACGACGAACGAACCGGGCATCACCATCACCACGAGATAGGGGCTGACCATGGACAGGCGGCGCAGGTGCCCGATAATCTGGCGCCTGTCCTCGGGTGTCCATTTCTGGTGGTTACGCGGCTTCATCAGCAGTGGCATGAGCCCCGTTACCTGGACGACTTCACCGAGTACGTATTTTCGCTCCCGGTCCATCATTTCCACCATGGACCGGACGATGACTGGCTGGCGCACGGTTCAGGCGATGATTTTTCTGGTCAGCCAGCGGTAGCCCTGCCACAACCCGAACGCGCGGCGCGCCCATTTGAAGGTGCGCCGTGGGCGCAGCAGCGCCAGTACCAGCGTGGCGCCGGCAACGAGGGGCGGGCGCGAAATGACAAAGCGTACGCCTGCCAGGCAGCGGTCGACGAAGGCCAGTGGCTGCGCCCATGATTGCAGCGTCTGCGCCAGCTGCTCACGCTCGAGCGCGGCGCGCTCGAGCAGGCGCGCGCGTTTGGCTTCGATCGCGGCGAGGCGCCGGTTCACGCGCGCGGCTCCCGCAGCATGGCGGCATCCTTTGTCAGCTCGCCGCGTGTGACCGCGAATGGTTTGGGCCGCGACTTCGCCTTGGCGCGCAGGACCCAGGCAAGCGCCGCCGCTATGCCCAGGAACGCCAAACCGAGCAGCCCGACCGCGGCCAGGCGGTGCGTGTCCCAGAAATAGATCACCACGAAAGCGACGCCGAGCACCAGCGCCATGCCCAGACAAAACGCTGCGGCCAGCGTGATGAGCAAAAACTGCTCCAGCCGCAGCCGTTCTTCCTCGATTTCGGTAGCGAGAATTTCCAGGCGCGTGCGCGCGCTGCCGAGCAGGCTTTGCCCCAGGTTCTTGATTGACCGCAGAAGGCCGCCGCTCGCCGCGGCGCCTCCCCTTTCCGCCATGATCAGCGGCGGCTGATCAGCATGCCCAAGACCAGGCCGGCGGCGGCGGCGATGCCCACGGCCCCCCAGGGATGGTCGTGCACGTAGTCGTCGGTGACGCGCGCCGCGGCCTTGGTCCTGTCGACCATGGCTTCCTCGGCGCGCGACAGCTTGTCCTTGGCGACACGCAGGCTTTCCTGGATGCGCTCGCGCGCTACGACCGCTTTTTCGCCCATCTGGCCGGCAGTTGCCCGCAGCAGCTCCTCCGCATCTGCGATCACGATGCGCAGGTCGGATGTGAGTTTTTCCCTGGAAGTATCGGTGTCGTTGCTCATGATTTCTTGCCTCTCTGACAGGTAATTTCCGCTCCGGCCAAAGCGCCGGCGGAAGACTTTAAGGCTACCGGCTTTCTCTCGTCAAATCAACCTTAAACGCCAAGCGCCTGTCAAGCTTCGGCGCATGAGCGCGACGGGATAATTGGGGATGCCGCGCCTGCGCAGAGGCTTAACCGCCCCTGAACGCAGGTAGAATCGGCACCATGGCGTCCCCCTATCTGGAGATCCTGCGCAGTCCGCGCGTCGCCGCCGTGTTGCTGCTCGGGTTTTCTTCCGGGCTGCCGCTGGCGCTGACCGGGAGCACGCTGCAGGCTTGGCTCACCGTGTCCGGTGTCGACATCGTGACCATCGCCTGGTTTTCCTGGGCCGGCATTCCCTACCTGCTCAAATTCCTCTGGTCGCCGTTGATGGACCGTTTTGTGCCGCCGTTTCTGGGCCGCCGCCGCGGCTGGATGCTGTTGATGCAGCTTGCGCTGGTGATCGGTTTTGTCGGCATGGCGATTTCGCCACCGAAAACGGACCTGTGGCGGCTCGGCTGCCTCGCGCTGTGGGTTGCGTTCGCGTCGGCTTCGCAGGACATCGTCATCGACGCCTATCGCACCGATTTGCTGCCGGCGGCCGAGCGCGGCATGGGCGCGGCGGTGAGTGTGCTCGGCTATCGCATCGCAATGCTCGCCTCGGGCGGGCTCGCACTGATTCTCGCCGACCGGATCGGCTGGCGCGAGACGTTTTTCGTAATGGCAGCGTTGATGGGCGTGGGCCTTGCGACCAGCCTCGTCGCGCCCGAGCCCGCAGTGCGTGGAACGCCGCCGCGCAGCCTGCGCGCGGCCGTAGTCGAGCCGCTCAGGGATCTGATGTCGCGCTCGGGGGCGCTGCAGTTGCTCGCCCTGATCGCCTTGTACAAATTCGGCGACGCGCTCGCCGGCACGCTGACCACGGCATTTTTGATCCGCGGCGTCGGCTTTTCGCTCACTGACGTCGGCACCATCAACAAGGTCCTGGGACTGGTTTCGCTGTTGTTGGGCGGTCTCGTCGGCGGCCTGCTGCTGGTGCGCATGAGCCTGGTGCGTGCGCTGTTGCTGTTCGGTGCGCTGCAGGCGATCTCCAATCTGTCGTTCGCGGTGCTCGCCTGGGCCGGCAAGAGCTATCCGCTGCTGGTATTCGCGGTCGGCTTCGAAAATCTCGCCAGCGGCATGGGCACCGCGGCTTTTGTCGCCTTCGCCATGGCGCTGTGCAATCACAGCTTTTCCGCCACTCAGTACGCGATTCTTTCGGCGCTCGCCTCGCTGGGGCGCGTCCTGTTCGGTCCGGTCACCGGGGCTCTGGTGGAGGTCATGGGCTGGGCGAATTTCTTCGTCCTCACCTTCGTCGCCGCGCTGCCCGGCCTGTGGCTGGTGTGGCGCATGCGCGCACAGATCGCTGCGGTGGAGCGGGCCCAGCCGTCCTGAGCAGCGTCTCTCTGTGTTCGATTTGCATGGTTTTGGCGTCCTGTAAGGGAAGACCTGACGGAATTGCGATTGTGTTGAGAATCGCGAGCCTGCGTTCGCAGGGGGATATACGCCCCGAAGGAAGTCCCCTTGGGGGACAAGGGGGGATGCATCCCCCCTTGTTCGTCAAGAATAGCTTTTCCCGCGCCGGAGACGCTTCGTTTGCGTCGCGAATGCCCGTATTAGGCTTTTTCGAAGCGGTATACGGCCACGCTGCCGCGCAAATTCGGCGCGAAGCTGATGCGGCGCTCGCCCTGCATCACGATGCGCTCGAGGATGCGCACACCGTGGGTCGCGCAGAAATCCTCGAAGTCCGCCAGCGTGCACAGGTGCACGTTGGGCGTGTCGTACCACAGGTAGGGCAGCACATCGGACAGCGGCATGCGCCCGCGCATGATCTGCAGCCGCTGCGGCCAGTAGCCGAAATTGGGGAAGGAGACGATGCCCTGGCGCCCGACACGCAGCATCTCCATGATGATTTCCTCGGTGTGGCGCATGGCCTGCAGCGTCTGCGACAGGATGACGTAGTCGAACGAGCCGGCATCGAATCCCGCCAGGCCCGTCTCCAGGTTGCTCTGGATCACGTTGACCGAGTTCTTCACGCAGGCAAGCACGTTGGCGTCGCTGATGTCGATGCCATAGCCGCGCACCTCGCGGCTCTGCTGCAGGTATTTGAGCAGCAGGCCCTCGCCGCAGCCCAGGTCGAGCACGCTCGCGCCCGGCGCCACCCAGGCGGCGATGGCGTCGAGGTCGGCGCGGTCGGCGATGGCCGGGACGGGGAGGGAAGTGTTCATGAAATCCTCACCCTTGTGCCCCAAGGTCGCGCGCCACGTTTTCGAAGTAGGCGCGCACCAGCGCGTGATAGCGCGCGTCGTCGAGCAGGAAGGCATCGTGCCCGTGCGGCGCGTCGATCTCCGCGTAGCAGACGTCGGCGCGATTATCGAGCAGCGCCTTGACGATCTCGCGCGAGCGCTCCGGGGCGAAGCGCCAGTCCGAGGTGAACGAGGCGATGAGAAAGCGCGCCTTCGCCGGCGCGAGCGCGCGTGCGAGATCGCCGTCGCAGGCGCCGGCCGGGTCGAAATAATCCAGCGCGCGGGTGATCAGCAGGTAGGTATTGGCGTCGAAATACTCGGAGAACTTGTCGCCCTGGTGGCGCAGGTAGGACTCGACCTCGAAGTCGACGTCGAAATGGAAGTTGATCGCGCCCGAGCGCAGGCTGCGGCCGAATTTTTCCATCATCGCGTCGTCCGACAGGTAGGTGATGTGGCCGATCATGCGCGCGAGGCGCAAGCCGCGGCGCGGCACCACGTTGTAGGAGTAGAAATCGCCGCCGTGGAAATCGGGGTCGGTGGTGATCGCCTGGCGCGCCACTTCGTTGAAAGCGATGTTCTGCGCCGAGAGCTTGGGTGCCGCGGCGATGACGATGGCGTTTGCAATCCGTTCCGGGTAGGCGATCGACCACTGCAGCGCCTGCATCGCGCCGAGGCTGCCGCCCATCACCGCCGCGAAGCGCATGATGCCGAGCCGGTCGGCCAGGCGCGCCTGCGCTTCGACCCAGTCCTCCACCGTGACCACCGGGAAACTCGAACCGTACGCTCTGCCGGTCTTGGGGTCGATCGAAGCCGGCCCGGTGGAGCCGAAACAGCCGCCGGGGTTGTTGACCCCGATGACGAAGAAGCGGTTGGTGTCCAGCGGCTTGCCCGGGCCGATCATGTTGTCCCACCAGCCGATGTTCTTCGGGTCTTCCGCGTAAAAGCCGGCAACGTGGTGCGCAGCATTGAGCGCATGGCATACCAGCACCGCATTGGACCTGGCGGCGTTCAGCGTGCCGTAGGTTTCGTACTTCAGGTCGTAGGCGTCAAGCACCGCGCCGCTTCTGAACGCGAGCGGCGTATCGAAGTGCATGGTCTGCGGCCGCACCGGGCCGACCGAGCTTGGTTCGCTCATGGTTCAATCAAAAAAGGCTTATGACTGGATCGGGAAACCTAAAGGAGGTACGCCCCTCTTTCGTCACAGGCATGCAAAAACAAAAAAACCCGTTCAGCTTGCTCGCTAAACGGGTTTCCCGCGCTTTAGCCGTATTTGTTTATCGCTCGGTCGGATATCGAACCGGCGGCGCCCGCAAGCTGACCATCAAATCGGCGCTGGAGTGAAAGATACCCGCGAAGCCCGGGTGCTGTCAAATTGGCCGCGAATGCTGCGGCAGGAGCTCTCGCCGTCGTGCGCGCCTGCACTAGTCTCTCATTGGCCAAGATTTGACAGAAATGCCACGCGCTTCGACAAGCGGCAGGGTGCATCTGCGGGGGGATCTACGCCCCTTGGGAAGTCCCCTTGGGGGACAAGGGGGGATGCATCCCCCCTTGTTCGTGCAATAACAGCTTTTCCCTCGCCGGAGACACCTCGTTCGGTCTGCTTAAGCGTTGAGCTTGTCCAGCAGCCGTTTGGCTTTCTCCGGGTCGTCGGCGCGCAGGATGCCGCCGGCGAGCCGGGCCAGATCGCCGAGCTCACTCTTGAGCACCTGCTGCTTGACCGCGAGCAGGCTGGCAGGATGCATGGAAAACTGTCGCAGCCCGAAGCCGAGCAAGAGCCGCGTCAGCGCTACGTCTCCCGCCATCTCCCCGCATACGGCCACCGGAATCTGCATGCGCGCGCTGGTTTTGATGGTGTGGGCGACCAGATGCAGGACCGCCGGGTGCAGCGGGTTGTACAAATGCGACACGCTGTCGTCGGTGCGGTCTATGGCGAGCGTGTATTGGATCAGGTCGTTGGTGCCGATCGACAGAAAATCGAGCTTGCGCACGAACACGCCCAAAGCGAGCGCGGCCGCCGGCACCTCGATCATGCCGCCGACCTCGATGCCGCGGTCGTAGGGCAGCTTCTGTTCGTCCAGGAATTGCTTCGCCTGCGCGATCATCGCGAGCGCTTGCTCGATCTCGTGCGCGTGCGCGAGCATGGGGATCAACAGGCGGATCTTGCCGTAATGCGAAGCGCGCAGGATCGCGCGCAGCTGCGTCAGGAACATCTGCGGCTCGGCCAGGCACAGCCGGATCGCGCGCAGGCCCATCGCCGGATTGGGTCCGCCGCGGGCGGCGCCGTTTACCGTCTTGTCCGCGCCGAGGTCGAGCGTGCGTATGGTCACGGGCATGCCGCGCATGGCCTGCGCGACGTGCCGGTAGGCCTCGAACTGCTCGTCCTCGCTCGGCAGGTCGTCGCGGTTGAGGAACAGGAACTCGCTGCGGAACAGGCCGACGCCGGTGGCGCCGGATTCGCGCACCTGCTCGATGTCCTGCGGCAGCTCGATATTCGCATGCAGGTCGACCGCGGTGCCGTCTCGGGTGGTGGCGGGCGTGCTGCGGATGCGCTTCAATTTCTGCCGCTGCGACTCGAGTTCGCGCTGGCGTTTCTGGTATTCCTCGAGCACCAGCGGGTCGGGATCGACGATCAGCACGCCATGCACGCCGTCGACGATGACGACCTCGCCCTCGCTCACCAGCTGCCGCGCCGAGTGCACGCCCACGATCGCGGGGATGCCGAGGCTGCGCGCGAGAATGGCGGTGTGCGAGGTCACGCCGCCGAGGTCGGTGACGAAGCCG
>Ga0307377_10001546_pt1 | contig 28713 bp, 31 predicted proteins | sample TR3MG_FD_202535 | JGI IMG/M metagenome (GOLD analysis project Ga0307377, IMG submission 202535) | Soil microbial communities from Risofladan, Vaasa, Finland - TR-3 | ecosystem: Environmental > Terrestrial > Soil > Coastal area > Acid sulfate soil | place: Finland: Risofladan, Vaasa | collected... | reverse complement strand
CCGGTTCCGAAGAAGGTGCGAACCTCCTGCGGCACCATGCCACGCGTGTTGATCGGACCGAACACTCGGGTGAAGTCCTCGACGGACCTGACCTGGATCGGGAAGTTGGTGGGGCCCTTCTGAGTCCAACCAACGATGCCCATCTTTGCGGGCGAGAACTGATCCGGTGCGCGGGCCGGAGACTTCTCCTCGCCGTATACACCTGCTGACCGATATTCGATGATCGGCATGGGTTACTCCTTACCGCCGGTGGGCTTCTTGGACGTCTTAGTCGCCTTTGTGGCGACCTGAAGAGGGGACAGGACGGGCGCCGGTGCCGGCGCTGGCTTGGCGTTCGACTGGGTGTCGACCGCGCTGGCGAACCGAGGGACCTCGCGTGGGGTGACCATGCGGATCAGGTTCTGGCGCAGAAGCCGAGTCACTGCTGCATTTGTGGGGTGTGCCTGGAACATGAACCCCGTGGGGTAGCTCACGACGTTCCCGTTAGGGAATTCGACCGTGACCGCGTTCCGTGACACTACCTGGTATGTTTGATCGCGCTTCATCGTGAGCTCCCGTATACGCCTGTGCGAATGATTGGCCTGCCGGTGCCGTAGAGACCGCCATCGCCAGGATCTGGGTTCTGGACGCCACCAGGGCACAGAGGAATGCCGTTGGCATCAGCAGGAACAAGTCCGTAACCGCCAGGACCAGGCACGAGCTGGTAGCCAGGACCACCAGACCCGGGAAGCGGATCAGTGGTCTGCGTGCCGGTGAAGGCTGGAATGCAGACAGGTTCCTTCTCCAACGTCAGTTCTCCTTCGACGCGCACCGCCAGTGAAAAACCAGGGATGCGCTCCACTAGAGAGCTTACATCAGTTAGGTCTTGAACGCCCTGCTGATATGTGGCGTAGACCCGTGGATTATTGATGCCGTCTAGCACCGTGACGCGACCCCGCTGCGGAAAGCGCTTCATCACCATCTGAAGGAGAATCTGCGCTACGGTGCGGAATCGCGCCCAGCACTCGATCGTATAGAAGAAGTCGTAGGGCTTCTCGAAGTCCTTCTGCTCGTAGGATGTCCAGCCGATGCACCCACCAACTGAGATTGGCTTAGCGCCTTCACACGGCAGTCGGTAAGAGATCGTCGGACTCTGAAGCCGTTCATCTGCCTGGTTCGCGTTGTCGCGAATCATTGCGATCATCGGAAGCGCAGCGGTGATCTGCGTCGGCTCGGGACGCTTGGTCACGACCAAGGCCCGGTCGATAGGTGTCTCGCGACCATCGATGGGAACAAAGATGCCTTCGAGTGGCAGGTACCATTGATTCTTGTCAGGGTCCTCAAGGGCGCCCAGACCAATGGCCATAGCTTCATCGAAGTCGTAGAAATCTACGCTCCCAGTCCGCAAGCCAAATTCTAGTCCGGAACCCATGTCGACCCCTGTCGCATCAGATCGTAATGATAACGGGTGATGCAAACGCTAGTCGAGGGTGTACAGCACTATTGCCTGCGCATCAAGACAGATGATGCACACTAGAGGTTGACCCTGTCAGGGGTGAGTGCGTATCCTTAGAGGATGCAGCGAGTCATCCCCATTAAACTCAACGATGACGCTGACTTGCGGGCAACCATTGAGTCTTTCAGACTCATCCAGCAGCGCGTGTCAGAGATCGCTTTTTCCTCCAACAGCATCACTTCTGCCATCGATCTGCACCACGTCGCGTACCCACTCGTGAAGGGTGCGCTGAAGTCGCAGCTCACTTGCACTGCGATTAGAACTGTAGCATCAGACTACTCCCAGCTACGTCGCCGACGAAGGCGGATCTACGGGCCGATCCATTACAGCAAGCCGAGGGCGCTGTTCTTGATCGGCAAGGCGAAGCGTGACGCGTGTCCTCCTCGACGAGAGACGATTCGGGTCTGGACGGTAGCCGGTCGGAAAAACATCGGCTACAGCATCCCGGGTCGATTCTCCGCACTAGTCAAACACATCGCGTCTTACGACGCCCTGGCTGTGAGCATAAAAAAGGGACGTCTCGTCGCGACGCTGTCGGTGACGGTGAGGACGCGGGCCCGGCAAGGAACACTGCCGGCGGGCGTAGCGATTGGGAACAAGAACGAGGTTGCGGTAGTCGATGCCGAGGGTAGGTCCATGCGGATCATCACCGTCGCCCAGAACGTGATGGAGGAGACATCCAGGAAGACAAAGAAGAGACTTGAGCGACGACTTGCTGCGCGAAAGGCAGATGGGCTCGAAACACGATCTGTGAGACGAGTCCTCAAACGGCTGGGCAGGAAGCGACATGTGCGTACGAGAGGGTTTTGCCACACGGCAGCGAACAAGCTGATCGAGTGGGCGGGTAGAGGGACAATCCTTGTGATCGAGGATCTGCGTCGGAGGCCACCATCTCGTCAGACGCAGGAGAGGCGCGACCGGCCGCACTACTACGAGACCCTGCGGCGGCGAATTGAAGAGAAGGCGGAGGCGGCCGCCATCGAGGTCGCCTACGTGAGTGTGACCGGAAACGAGAGTCGGTGCTCGCTCTGTGGAGATGCCGGCAAGGCTACGAAGCACACCTTCCATTGCGGGTCGTGCGGGAATACTGGCCCCCTGAGCAAGAACGCCGCGCTCAACGTCAGAAACAAGTTTACGGTCACCAGGCCGTGGGCTGCTGTTAACCAGCCCTGAAGCTCGCCATCGGGCAAGCGACCTCGGTCGCAGTTAACGAAAAGCTATTTACTTTGGCGCCAGCGAGACGCGAACGTTCCGTGGCCGGCTTGCTGGACAGCCTTGGACCTGGAGATGATCTCGCCCTCCATGTCGATGCGGGACCAGATCGGCGTCTTGGAGAACCCGCCGTAGCCATACTCTAGGCGAAGGGCCAAGAACGGCACATCGGCAAGGACGCGCCCGTCCACCGCCGGGAGTTCAGGATCGAAGTCGAGGATCTTGACTGGGATGCCCTTAAGCCTGGAGTCGAGAACCTTGCGATCCAGAAGGCGTCGCCGCCGAAAATGCTCTACCTCTCCCGGCGACGCAGGCTTGATGATCACGTCAGCCGGAAGGCCGCCGGCAACCGCCGGGATCGAATCTATAGTCCATGGATTGTTGGCGGCGATCATCACCACAGCCGCTGCGAGATCTGCCTTCGCGGTCCGTTTCGTCGCTAGCCAGATGAGGCTTGTTTCGGCCGGGATGGCCGCCGGAGAGAGCTCACGGATGATCGTCGTCAGCTCCCAGTGACCTGGCTTGACCTCGTTCAGGACGATCGAACTCTTGTAGATGTCGTACCAGCCGCCCTTGTCCGGGATCATGGAGATGACGCGGCGGCGTAGCTGCTCGCCGAACTCCTTGGTCGCAGCCAAGCTGGCTTCCTCGGCGGCGGCCGGCACACGCTCCTTCAGGTGCTCCAGGTCTCGCCGGACGGCACCGTCATCGACTGAGATCCGGACCATCGCTAGCGATTGCGCGCGTGTCCGCGCCCTCGGCCCTGCGGAATCAGCTGACCGTTGCCGTTGCGAGACATGTAGGTGTGCTTGAGCTCCCGGAAGAACTGCTGCGATTGCTCAAGGCGGTGTGCCATGTCCTTCTGCGTCGAGACCACCTGTCGGAGCGTGTCCTGGATCTCTTGGTCGCGCTGAAGCGACTGAACGTGGCGCCTCTCCTCCAACCGGCGGGCCGCATCGAACTTCTTCCACTCGGTCTTGTCGTTCGGCCGACCGGCCACGCCAGGGGGCGGTCCGATCTCGACGTTACCAGGATGGCCGGCATTGAATTCGCCGCCGGCCATAGGCCCACCTGGAGAGGCGCCAGCGCCACCACCGCCAGGAGCGCCGCCAGCGCCACCACCGCCAGGAGCGCCGCCAGCGTCACCCATCATCTTCTGGTGTTCGGCCTCCTTCTTCATGTCGTCCTCGCGCTCGCGCTCGATCTGGTCGATCTCGTCGTTGCTGAGCTTGAGGACACGCTCCTGAATGTAGCGCATGGACACAAAGGGCTGGACGCGGGTCGCGAAGTCGGCGCGGGCGTTCTTGATCTCGTTGTGAGCCAACTCGTAGATCCCCGACGGCACGGTCATCATGACCTGAAGGTCTTGGGTGAACGGGTTGATGCCTCGGGACGCCAGATCGATCATGATCAGACGCCGCATCGTGTTCTTCATCTCGCGCTGAATGCCCATCGTCACGCGGGCGGCTCGGACGTCCTCGAACGAGAGAATCGACCGTGGTGGAAGAGCATCGTCCTGACCAAGATAGCTGCGGGGCACCTTTAGCACGCCGTGAAGCTTGCGCTGGAAGTACTCGACGTCCTCGGTCGCCTGGTAGTCCGGGCCTTGGAGAACCTCAACGCGGGCGAGCTCTCGGTTCTCGCGGACCGCGATGAAGAAGTCCTCCATGTTGTCCATCGGATTAAACCTCATATCGAGGCGCTGGGTACGCGGGTTTACCAGCTTCTGCTTGCGCAGGTCCTGCTTGGCCTTGCGGAGGAAGGAGTCGACCTTGTCCGAGGGAATGTCGGTGACGTCGATGTAAAACGCAAAGCGTGCCGGCGCCCTGGTCAACTTGTAGATCAGCATGGCGTCTTCGAGGAGCACAAGCCGTTTCCAGATCCATCGAGCCCCATCGGCAACGCCGTAACCGTAAGGGGTCCTGCGGACTGTTCCACGAAGCCTAGAGTGGAGGACCTGCCACTCCTCGAAGAGCGCCACGTGATCAGGGATCTTGGTCTGGCCGGCGAGCATGCCCCGCAGGTCGGCCGCGTCTTGCGTGAACTTGCCGGTGACGTCCTGGACGTAGCCGATCAGCGCGCCGTTGGACTGCTCCACCCGTCGCATGGTTGGACACGGAAGCGAGTTGAGCCCGACCACGCCGTTCTCGGTGACAAGAACCTCCTCGTAGTTGTTGCCCATCTTCACGGTGTTGTAGACCATGCTCCAGATGTCGTCTTCGATCCTCAACCGCCTGTTGAGGAGCGTGTCGGTCATGTCCTTGATTGCTTCGTCCTGCGAGTGGACCCACACGGTCTTGCCGGTGTCGATGTCAGGCTGGGTCGCGTCGTTCGTGAAATAGTGGTGCGTGCTGTTGTGAACGACCACGCCATTGGCCACGAAGTTCTTGGTCAGAGTAGAGACGTCGTAGACGTCCTCCTCTCCGGCCGGCTGAGCTGCCTGGGTGACCTTGAGGGTCCCGGAGATCGAGTGTAGGAACGTGCACATGCCGTTGGTTTCAAAGCCAGCCCACGGCGAGACGACGGCCGTCCCCTCAACCATGTCAGAGCAGTTGATGTAGCCGTGCTCGACCGTCAGGAACTTGTGATCAGGGGTGCACTTGATCTTCTCGCCGTTGCTGAACCCGACCTCGACCACCTCGACCTTGTTGCCGGTGACCCGTGGGTTCTCCGCGATGACCTTGGTAAGCCGTTGAGTCTCGGTGTTGTAGGAGAGGATCTCGGATCCCCCACCGTGGGCGGCCAGGTCGTGCAGCCTAAAGGGCTTGATGACCGAGCCTTCAACCACATAGATCAGGGTGTCGCCCGTCAGGCAGTTTCCAGTAAGAACCCCGCCTTCCAAGACAAAGGAATGCGTCTCCGGCTCTACAACGCAGAACGCTTCATCTTCGATGCCCTCGTCTAGGATGGCGTCGACTTTCCAACCAGTACTGACACCAGGCCGGAGAATGACGCTGTGAAGGGGGGCCGACCTAGGTCCGTAGTTTGTGGGACGAGTTGAGATCGAGTGCCCTACATAGGAGTAACCGTAGAAGGCCGCCCGATCCTCGATCCAATCTGCTGCAGCTTGACTCTGAGTATAGAGTCCGATTGAGCCGTTCTTGATGTTACAGCCGTCGGCCGCGATCCACCCGGCGATGAAAGAGGCAATGTAGGCTTTGTCAGCCTTGTTTTCATCTGGAAGCGATTTCAGGTCGACTTCGGAGATTACAGTCAGAATTGGGTCGTCACCGAACGATGGGGGGTTGCCGACAAGATGCGCGAAAGGTGCGAGCCGCTCCAGGTAACGTCTTTTGTCTCCACAGAGGCGCAGAAGAAACTTCTCTGGGTAGTAGGTATGCTGGCTTCCATCGCCAAAAACAAACCCGTGCAGGAAACCAAGGTCGCTTTCGTCTGCTACACCGCTCTCAGGAAGAGGCGCGAGTCGATCTCCGACCTTCAGACTTTCAGTGACCGACCCGTCCTGTAGAAGCCAGCGATGGTTTGGCGTCACCACGAATGTACGCCGCACCAAGGTGGAGCCGTTCTTTGTAACCGGCTTGAGGACAACTCGCTGGAATCGCTGCACTCCGAACCGCTCAACGGTTCCAGGACGACTTTGACCGTCTGCGCATACCACTTCCACGGTTTGGCCAACCGCGTCCCCGAGCGCGACGAGTCTGTGGCCGTCGAAGAATCTTGTATCCCGATGGAAGCAGTTGATATCCGGGTAGTCGTCCATTTGCTCATAATCTGCATACCTGTCCATCAGGTTCTGCGAGACACTGAGCAGACCTCCTACATCCTCCCGGCCCCAGACCGAGAAAATGGAGGTCGGGATGTGCTTCTCCGCTTCGGCCGAGGGTGATTCAGCCTTATCGCGTTCCGCACGCTCCCGGCCAAATACCTGGCGCAGATAGTTAAGCGCATCGTCGCGAAGTGCCATGTGGGGTCCTGTAACTCCGGTAGTTAGCTCGCTCTACTCTATCAGGAGGGTAGCTCCAGGAATACACCGGAAACCGACAACGAGCCGGCAGATCGGACAGATGCAGCATAAACTTCGCCGAGCATACCTGGGCGAACACTCTCGACCTTGTGGTTCCCTTTTCCCTTCCGACCGACGATCTTAGCCATCAGTGGCGATGCGGTCGAGCACTCATCGAGAAGGGCCTGAGCCGCATCGTAGGCTTTGACGAGCTTGTTCTTGTGGGACCGCTTCGCCATTGCCTTGTTGATCGTGATCTTCAGATTACTGGGGTGGTAGTTCTTCCGATCGCCGTCGATGTGTTCGACGTAGGTCCCTTTTCCTAGAGGCCCGCCCGTAATCCACTCTGCCATAAGTCTAGAGATCTTCCGCTTTACGGCTCGTCCAGGGACGCTGTAGGTAGGGTAACCGTGAGCGTCCTCGTCGAGGTAGAGCGGAAGGAGAGAGTCACCCGGTACGAGCTCGGGGGGCGTCTTCCGACAACCGGACTTCATCACGAACTGCGAAGAGGCGGACGCGTAGACAACCTGCTTGTCGTCCAGAGTGACCTCGAACAGTTGCTCCACTCCGTGGAGTCTGATGTTGGTGATCTCCGACACGAAGAACTTGTTGCCGATCCACGACAAGACGACTTCAGAGAAATCGGGATTTGAGACAGTACAATCCGCCAATTTCGATATTTCAACCGGTCCTGCGGCCGTTTCGATGCGCATATCGCCGCGTAGTCCCATGGGACCCTCCTAGCTCCCGGCGAGTAACAGTGGCTCTCTCACGATCAACGGGATGGCCCGCATAGTCTGCTCAACGCCTCTCGCATCGATCAGCGTGAGACCTCGCGCGGAGATCACCATCCGGAATGGTGTTGTCCCCACATACTTTCTCGCAGCGCCCTTCTTCAGGTAGGCCACAGTCAGGTGCGGGGTGTAGTTTGGAAACGTCGGCGGCCGTGAGTGGGAAAGCTTCGCGATCTTGTCGTGGAGCTCGCGCAGCGAGTCGCCGATGACCTTGATGTAGAGCACATCCTTATCTTCGTGCTCGAAGACATCGAATTCACCGAGCATGGCTCTGATGGGGCGGCCGTAGTCCTCAATGATCTGTTGGATCTGGGGAAGGTCCCGCTTGTCTGCCCCGTAGTAGACCGTCACGTGCGGCCGATGCTCTAGCTTGAGGATGGCCGCATCCGGGATGTGTTTGGCAACCCAACGGGGGATCGTGACTCTGAGGTAGCCGAAGTCGACCTGGGTCTGGAGGAAGAAATCATCCTTGTCCGGCATCGCCGACTCAAGCATGAGATCCTCAAACACCTTCCCGACCTCGTCCTTGTTGCGTAAGGGGCCGATCAGGCTCAAGAAGACCTTGCGGATCATCGATCCTGAACCCTTCAACTCCTTACCGGCGTGGCCTCTTCCGAGAATCATGTTGGCCGCCACCTCGGAGAAGGCCTCAGCTGGCTCCGCACTGGCGTACTGGCTGGGAAAGGAGTCAGAGACCCGACGAGTCTTAAGCCACTCCTCGAACTCGCCGAGGTCGTCACCAAAGTGCTTCTTGAAGTAGAACCACAGGCTTGACTTGTCTGGTTTCTTCTTGACGACCAGCGCAAGCGCCTTGGCCGCTGAGGCGTCGAACTGCTTACCGGTGGCGTGGCAGAGCAGGCCCCAGACCTGCTTGGCGTCATCGCCCAGGAGCTTCACCCAGACCCTGTGCAGGACCTCGTGGACGATGGTCCAGACGTAGTCCGGAGCCCCACGGGCGGGCGGGTAGAAGATCACTGACCTGTCGGACTTGGGGAAGTAGCGACCGTTCGCCTTCTCGCCCTCCTTCCGCTTGACGAGCTTGATCGGACCGGCGTAGTCGGCGTCGGCGAGCCCGAAGGCTCTGATCTTCTCGACGGCGATGTAGATCGCATTGACGAAGTCGGTTTTCGCCTCGTCAGGCACATCACCGTCAGACGACGGCTGGAGGGGCCCAGGCTCAGTCATCCCCAGAGAGAGGAGCTTGAATGTAGAGGCGATGCGGTCCATCAATAAAGCTCATCGTCGCTGAGATCAGCGATGTCATCATCCTCAGTATAGCCCGGTGGAGGATCAGCCTTCATCGAGAGGATCTTTCGAACCTGCCCGATCGGGTACGATGCGTAAGTACCGTCTGGAAGCTGGATTTGGGCGAATTCTCCGTCTAACACGACCTTACGCGCCGAGTAGAACACACTCGGTTGCTTCTGATCCGCGAACTCTAGTTCCACTCCCCAGGCCACACCCGTCTCCTCGTCGGCGAATTTGATGTCCAGGTCGTCCGGGTCAACCCCGCTCATCCGGAGCCCCCCGCTTAGGGGATGGTTTCGGTCAGGACCCGTGGGCCAGTCTGCTCGGTCTGCGCTTCGAGGATCTGCTTGAAGCGCTCGGCTGCGGTGGCGTCAATCTCGACGCGGGTCTTGTTGCCGGACGTGTCCTCGGTGGTGACGAACCACTTCGTCGTACCACCGGCAATTAGAGACTTGTCTACACTCACTACGCGGCTCATTATGGTCTCCAGAGAGAGGTGTTAGGTGGAGCATCAGAATCATTCTACCGGGAATGGCGCTCCCGAGCACCATGTCTCTTCCGTAACTACAACTACCACAACCGGGACATCTCTACCTTCGTTCCGGGTATACGTAGATATGGGAACTCAGACTTTCGCCAACGGCTCGGTAGTCTACACGTCGGACGAAGACCAGAAGACGTGCATCGACAACCTGAAGGATGACGCCCACTACCGGTTCTCGTGCCGGTGCGGGTGCGGGGGCCAGTTCGCTGGTTTCGGGCGGGATCTGAAGGCGTCCGCTAAGATCGGAAGAGCACCAGTCGTCGGGGTTGGCGGCGACGCAGAGCACGAGAACGCCGTGGCTATCAGGGATCCTATTCGGGCGGCCATCAAGGCCGACATCTACAACGCCTACAACGACCACACACACGAGATTTCGTCGCCCCGAGAGGTGATCCCGGTAGCGCCCATGACGCCGGTCTCTATGACGCAAAAGATCCTCGAAGAGGTGGTTGATGTCTCAGAGACCGGAGGGGCGCCCCGGGCGCAACTCTTCGTCTCCGACCGATACCTCAAGAAGGCTCAGTTCGATCTCTCCGATGACGAGATCGATGCTTACCAGGAGGGTAAGGACGATCCTCTGGCGGAGCAGGGAGTCGAGCTCTCTCGGCGACAGCCGCCCGGGATCGCTGACCTGGTCTACTCCCTATCCACCGGAGAGGGCCCCTACTCGCTGCTGGAGTATCAGCAGCGTGAGGTGAGGATCGAAGGCGGCGGCCAGACCAGAGTCCTATGTGGCCTCTGCAGGACGGCCGCCGGTCGTTACAAGACGATCCCCCTGGCCGACCTAGCGATCCACTACGCCGGGCGTCCGGTCGTCAAGAAGGCCAGGAAGTGGATCCTGCCGGTGGTGGTCGTTCTGACCTCGTCGGCCGTGAGCGCCGCCGTGTCGCTGGCCTACCTCTTCCTGCACTAAGGAAGCGTCCCGGACCTTCGATGACGGGTGTAGTGCTTCGCGCACAGACCCCTGGCCCGGACCTTCAGCTCACAGTCTTCCTCTGAGCAGACCGTCTTCCCGGTCATGTACTCGCGGTCTGGCCGGAGCTCTCCGTAGAGCTTGAGCTGCCGAGAGTGCTTGCGGCAATGGCCGCCGCTGACCTGGTGGTCGTCGCACTCCGGCGCATCACATTCTTTGGGTCCGCCGCGCTCGGACTCTAGCGTAAGATGTCCGTGTCGGAGAACCTGCATGTAGTGACGCTTGCAGTATCCCTTGGCGTATCCAAGGCGTTCACAGTGATCAACGATGCAGTAACCGGTCATGTCGTTCCCTACAGGTAGTATAGCGCTACTGATGCTATAGGTGACCCGTGAGATACGTACTACCATTTGTGCTGGTTCTGACGCTCTCCGGCTGCAGCGCCCTCAAGGAGCGAACCGGAGAGTTCGTCAGCGAGGCGGTGGTCGATCATATCGCAGAGAAGGTCGACCAGCGCCTGGAACGGAGGGGCCTCTCCATCGCCCAAATCAAGAGCATCACCGATCTGAACGGGGACGGATCGGTCGACATGAACGAGGTGCGCCAGACGGCGCGCTTGGCCGCCGGCGAGGTCGCCATCGCGCAGACTGAGCATTGGGCTAAGAGTCAGCAGGAGAAGCTCGACGCAGCGACTCAGCGGTTCGTCACCATAGACGAGAACACCACCGTCAAGAGCAAGCTCGCGGACTTCTGGAACTACCTGCTCGCCACGATCGGCGCTCTAGTCACGGCGGTCATCAGCTATCTGACCAAGCAGGTGTTCTCGGCAAAGAGCGACGGGAAGAGAGATGCTGAGATCGCGTCTGCCAAAGCGAGGATGGATGCGCTGGAGCGCCTCACAGGGCGCGACCTGAACCACGACGGGCAGATCGGGTCCAATGGCGACCCTGCCCCTGCTGATCACGTCTCCGCCTAGCGGCGGCGGCGACGTCTGGACTCCTTCTTGGAGAGCCTCGCCCTCTTCCGCCAAGCTCGACGCTTGGTCGGGTGGTAGCGCTTAGGTGCGGTGTCTGCCGGAGGCTCCTCTTCGTAAGGCGTGGTGGTGGTGGTGGTGGTGGTGACCCAGTTCGATGCGGTGTTATCCGCGTTGAGCCGAAGATGGTGTATTCCCGTGCTGGGGTCGTAATAGGAGCCTGGTTTGAAAACCCGCGTCTCGCCGACCCCGCATCTCCAGCACGAGCGCCCGAGCTTTACCGGCTCACTACTGCGGTTCGCTTTGTCCTGGTAGTGACCTCTGATGTCGGAGACGTAAACACGGTTCTTTCCTAGATACCATTCAGAGAAATGGTGCCCCTCGGCCCGGCATCTGGCCACCACTAGGCGGCGGTGGTCGTGCTCATCGCCCGAGAGCGCAGCACGCTCTCGACATCGAAGGTCACTATCCACACAGCGCTCCTACAACGGCGGCTACCAACGGCAGGATGAAGAAGACGAGAGCGACGGTCGCGAGACTGGTCATCACTCCGACCACGATCGGAGTGATGAAACAGAGATGGCACTTACCATCGAGTCTCGGGGGGACCACCTGGCAGTGAGAGCAGTGGCTAGTCTCCGGCTGCGTCATCAGCGGGCTTGTAAGAGTCGGCGAGCCGACTCTTCAGCTCCTTGCCGATCTTGAAGCTGCAGACCTTGGTTGCTGCCACGTGGACCGGCTCACCGGTCTTAGGGTTCCGCGCCTGCCGAGCCTTCCGCTCCTTGGGGGTGAAGACACCGAAGTCGCGCAGCTCGATCCGCTCGTCCTTCACCATCGCATCGCCGATGGACTCCATGAACGCCTGGACTACGTCCGAGATGTCGTTCTTCTTGATGTCCGGTCGCTGGTTGGCGATACGCTCGACCAGATCCTTCTTCGTTACGGTCTTCATCAGGTCTCCCTATGTCTTTCTGATAACCCCTTTTACCCGATTTCGGCGTCCCCTGACTCCCGGATTCCGAGAGGTGTCGACCATCAGAAGCTATCCCCCAGCTTGGTATCGAAGTAGACCAGCTCAGTCTTTCCCCGAGTGACCTCGAACCCAAGCTCTCGAAGCTCTGCAGTCAGGCTACGGATTGTATTGACCGCATCCTCGTGCGTCGGTCGACGAGTGGTGAGGATCAAATCGTCACTAGACTCTTCACCCGATGTGTCCATCCCGAGGCGGGAGCCCCACCAGCCGCCCTCCTTGGCGTGATCCAGTGAAGCGGCGGCCGGATCGTTCCGAACGATCACATGGCACTCGACGTAGTGCATGCCCTCACGCTGCCAGGCTGCACCAGCCCTGTAGGCGGCGCAGACGTCGTTCATGAGACCGTTGCCAGCGACCACGCGCATGGCCAGGTCGACCTCGTGGTGCTCATTGACGTAGGCGATCAGCGCCTTGTCCTCATCGGAGCAGCCCTCGTTCGGTACGATCGTCATTTGCCTACCTCCCGGAGTCCGGCGACCTTAATCGCCTCCTCGAACGGAACGCCGCACTTCACCAACAGCCGGATCTTCTTCTCCTCGACGATGGCCTGGTAGACCTCTCCGAACGCGGCCCACCCATGGAGCTCAACCAAGGTCTTGAGTTCGTTGACTGAGGGGACGTTGATGGGGCAGACGGCAGGGTCTAGGTCGCCCTCAAAAACCTCATGGATTTCTCCCAACAAGAAGTCCCGAAGTCCATGCCAGTTAGTCATTTAGCTCACCTCTCGGTGTGATCTTCCTCTGGATGCTCGCGCTTGTATTCCTCCAGGCGTCGATGGCACTCCTCGTACATCGGGTCATCCTCGGAGAGAGGCCTGGTGATCGACGCGCCGTCTCCCTCGGGGGGATCGTCGTCCTCCAGCCGCTGAATGAGCGCAGGGTCCGTCACCTCTTCTGAGGTCTTGATCGAGAGGTAGTAGCGATCGGCCATCTCGGGCGGGGCGACGTAGTTCTTGTGGCCCGGCGGGGTGGACCCGCACCCTCCGTCCTCACAGTTGTAGAGGTAGCTGCCGGAGGGACTGTAGGCCCAGCACTGATCCTCGTGCCCCTTAGCACCTTGGCACTCCTCTAGGATGAACACGGTTTCGCCGCACTGTTCGGCGAACTCAGTCCTCCACCAGTTGCCTTTTCCATCGGCGTAGTAGATGACGCGGCCCATCAATCCCTCTCTAGCCAACAGGGTCCGGTCGCGTTCTCCTCCAACCGACCCGTCGCGTCGATCACTAACGCCGAGTACTGGACTCGTAGGTAGCTTCCGCCGCCTTCACACGTCGCGCAGTCAGCGTCGAGCGCGTATGGATTGCAATGCTCGCATTTCCGCCAGACGGCCTCAAGGTAGGGCTTACGCTCAGCGTCTGTGAGGGCCTTCAGGTCCGCTCGAAAGATCGGTTCAGTCATCTACCGTGTCTCCTCTGCAATTTGATCGAGCAGGCCTTGGGCTTCGACACGAACAGTAGCCCCAAGACCGTTGTCGTCCTCAGTCAGAGAGATGTGGAAAGTGCGGCCCGACTTCAGGATCTTCAGGAAAACGGCGGCCAACCCAGGATAGAGGGCCACAATGTCCGCAATCGCCTCGACAGAGGCCATGGCGCCGTTGTTGTGCCGCCATGAGAGATCATCGGTCTCCAACCGGAACCCGGCCTTCAAGAGCTCGTGGGTGAACCAGGCGTATGTGGGACGTGATGGGAGGTTTCTGAGCATTGTCAATTCCTCTTATCTAGCGCCCATCGAATCGCATTATTGATGGGCGCTGAACTGAAGTCGTCCCGCGTGAGCTCCCTACCCAGACGCTTCTCAGCGCACCTCAAGTGGAGTCGACCATCATCATGGTCGAGGCCCATGCTGTCCCACACATCGTTGTTCAGATAGTAGTCGTCAACACAGATGACCTCACAGTCCAGGCACGTGACGGCGCGCTTCCTGAACTCCGCCGTGATCTCTTCCGGGGCGTGCCTCGCACCACAACCCGGACAAGGATGGTGGGCCTTAACGTAGGCGTCCCTGACCTCAGATGGTGTCAGTGCAATTCGTCCCTGATCTCTTGAAGCTCTCGTTTTGTGTACATCAGTGGAGCTCGTCCCACGTTCGCCCCGCACGGGCGTCCGCTGTGAAGGGAATTCTGAGCCCACCAGCTGCGCTCTCCATGCACTCCTTGACCAGAGCGCAGAGCTCTTCCTTGATCGCCTTCGGGCCCTCGAAGATGAGTTCATCGTGGACCTGGATCATGAACCGGAACTTGGCCCACAGCGCAGCCTCGGCGGGAGGTGAGTTGGCGACCTTCATGTTCCGATACTCGTAGAGCTTGATCATCGCCAGCTTGATCAGGTCCTGACAGCTGCCGCTGACCCGGAACTGGATCGCCTGGGTGCCAGCCCGGTAGTCATTCTTCCGCCACTCGATATTGAGTCGGCGCCGCCGCCGGGCGATGTTGTAGGCGATGTAGTCGTCCTTGGCGAGCTGGTTGATCGTACGCTCGTGCCAAGTAGCAATCCCAGGGTAGGCGGCATGCCACTTGTTGATCAGGTCCTGCCCGTAGCCGAGCCTCGGGTTGCCGTCCTCATCATGCAAACCCGCATAGACGCAGAACTTAGGAGCACCCATCCGGTACAAAAGTCCGAAATTCGCGTTATTGTGACCCACCAGTCCGCCCTGGTTGTAGAGGTGGTCTTCGGTGTCGATCTGGAAGTCGTAGACCGTGCGCTTGCCGCCATCAATGACGGCAAGCACCTCGTCGGAGGCGGGGGCGCACTTGCGTTTGATGGTCGTGGCCCGTTCGTGCAGTCGATCAACCTTCTCCTTGAACCGCATCGGGCAGTACTTGGCGAATCTCTCAATGCCCTCCCCGAGCACGTGGATCGTGTAATACCAGCGTTCGTAGGTCTTGTTGAAACCGGGCTGCACCAGGATGGGCATCCCGAGCCACCTGAGCATGAACGCCATCTGCCCAGCGAACTCGGGCGACTTCGTCGTGAAGCTGGCGGTCCCGTTGGCCTTCTTGCCCACCGTCCCATCAGTATCGAAGACGCCCGCGATGTAGGACCACATCATCCTCGGGCCGCCGCTCAGCACCCACGGTGGCACGCGCATTATCTTTGCGCCCTGGTCGCCCTTCCCGAGCTCCTCACAGATCCGAAGTCCGGACAGGTAACGACGAACCACCCGTGATCCGATAGCCGTCTGGCGCTTATCTGACCGCATGGAGGTAGGAAGTCCTACTGCGTCGCACGCATCTCGCACGATACTGCGCCATTCCTTGTATTCCGGCGTGTGTCCGTGCGAGATAGAGCATGCGTTTCCGGACGCGCAGCCGTCTCCGGCGAAGATTCCAGCGAAGTAGGCCCACTTATCATCCAACTTGATTGATGCTGGGCCGCCCTTTTGAACCTCCTTGGTGAAGGGGTTGATCTCCAACGTGCTGCTCCACCCACGCTGCTGCCACACAGGGTCCAGTGCCTGCTCGTGCGCCATGTCGATGAAAGGCAGCTTCATGCCCTTTTCAAGGTTCTGGGCCTCGATGAGACTGCGCCCGTAGACGTGGGCGTAACTGGGGGTGTTGGGATCCAGGGAGCCATAGTCTCCGAACACCTGGAACCGGTGGTCTTCAGTGGCGATGACTACTGCTCTCTTGGTGACGATGATCTTGGTCGGCCGCCTGTAGCGCTTGAGGGCGGTGTGCGCTGTGGCCACTCCCTCGGCCGTCGCCACGGTGGTCACAGGGACTGATCGGTGCTCGTTGGGTTCGATCTCACCTACCAGGTCCTCGATCGTTGTGGGCTGGATCCAAGAGCGACCGGTGTCGGGTTGCATCCCCAGAACCAGCGTGCTCCCGTCCAGGCACTTTGCCAATGGGTTACGGGGGATGCCGACGTCCTCTGATGTCCGCTGGTGGAGGTCAACGTGACGGCAGCGCTTCTGATGCTCGATGTCGCCGCCGTGGGCGCCGCAGGACGAGCACTTCGGCCCATCAGGCGTCTCGACCGGCGGGGCCTTCTTGTGGCACGAGAAGCACTCGTAGAAGGTGTAGCGCTCGCAAGGTCCCCCGTCTGGTCCAGCACTGCAGCCGCCCACGGTCGAGTAGACCTCGATCATGTTCTTCTCGTTGGCGAGGTGGGCGGCCATCCGGAGCTCCATCTGGCCGTAGTCGGCGTCGATGAGGCAGAGCTGACTACGGTCCTCGTCGTAGTCGTTCTCCAGGTGGGCGCAGAAGGCCTTTCTGATGAGGTCCTTGTCCCGGGGCTGATTCATCAAATTAACAGGGTCCGCCGAGTTGTGGTTGACGAACCCTTGGGACAGGTAGCTCTCGTCCTCCTCAACCGAGATGTCCCAGACCCCTTGAACTCCTACGAACTCGATCGACTTGATCGCTGCTGTATCGAAGACTCGATCTCCGATACGACGCGGCCAGTCTCCTCTGCGACCTCCTTGGTCGTGAACCGAAGAATCTCGTAGCCCATCGCCGTGTAGACCTTCTGCTTGCGCTCGTCCCTCGACTTGGTCACCTCGCAGGTCACGTGGAACCGCCCGTCCACCTCGACCATCAGCATCGCCTCCGGGAACGTGAAGTCCACCGCCCAGTTCTTGTAGACACACCGCAGTCGCTGATGTGGAATCTCCGAGTCGAGGAGCGCCATCGATAGCTGAAGCTCTGCGAGGTTCATTGAAAAGGTCACGTGATCCTTCTCGACCATTCCGAGTTTCCGGTAGTAATCGAGGCTCTTCCCGAACGACTTCAGGTCCTCTAAGAGGAGCCTGGTCTGGGCAAATGCTAGATACAGCTTGTGGAAGAACTCCTGTGGACTGACGTAGGAGGCTGCTGCCGCCTTGGAAAAGCCGGGGACCATCGCATCCAGGCGTGACAAATCGTCGGGTCCGAGCCTGGAAAGGCACATCGGCAACTCCGGCGACCGTCTGATGTCGTGGTGTTTGATGTTCCTCCGGACGTGGTGCTCGGTTGTATTGAGGGCTTGTGCGATGTGCACGTCCTTGAGCCCCCGAGCTACGAGCTCTTCTAGCCTCTCCTTGGGGAGGACCACCTTGATCTTGTGCTTGCACCCCGTTCGCGAGTGTCCGACGCTCCGCACCTGTCCCTTCGTCGCCTTGGAATGATTCGCGGCCCGCTTCCTCTTCAGCTCCGCTACATACTTCTTTCCATAGACCTGCCGGCACGCAGTCAGCATCTGGTAGGAGATTCCGAACTTCTCCATCTGCGCGACCTGAGTGCCCTGCTGCGTGATGAAGATCTCCACGAACGATGCCTCGTCCAGCACGGTTCTTCGACCGCTCTTGGTCGGCGTGTCGAGCTTGATGAACGCCGGCTGGAACAACGAGGTCTGCGCCAATGGTGAGGTCTCCGACCTTCCGCCACCCTTCGGGGGTGAGGAACCTATGGTCTTTCGTGCACTTGATCGTTTGGCCGCCATCGAGCTTCACCTCATACATGGCGTCCAGGCCTTTGTAGATCTTTCTCAAGATCCTCTGCCGACGTCCCTGATGTGTCTCAATGGTATAGATGTTCCCTTCAGACATGTCAAGTTCTGAAATAGCTACAGAACCAACCGATGTCTCCAGAATGGTCGATCCGGAAACGCACGATAAACGTCCAATGACCGTCCCCGTTTGTCTAAAGCGTGCGTGAACTCGCTGGTTGTTATCCTCCTGAGAGATCTTGATGAGCTTCTTGCAGAACGAGTTGTCGATAACGCTCAGCGAGCGGTACTTCAACATCTTGCCGACGAGCGGGTAGGCCGACTTGCGGTGCGAGATGGCCTTGTCGCCGGTGGCGTACTGCTCCAGGTCCTCGTTGTAGTCAACGCCCTTGGTGGGCAGGCCGAGGCCGCCCTTCTCGGTCGGGTTGTAGAGGAAGTCCGAGACCTGCTTCGGCGAGCGGAGGTTTGGGACCCAGCCGACCGTCTGCTTGAACTCTTCGAGGATCTCCTCCTGCTCCTTATTGACCTTCTCCTGTACCTTGACCAGCCACTCCCAATCGATGAAGCAGCCGGTGAGCTCCATCTCCATGAGGATCCGCTGGATCCTCATCTCGATCCTCCAGAAGACCTTCTCCAAATCGGAGTAGACGCCGGGTGTGTCGTCGAGCGGCGAGCACCAGTTGTCCTTGTGCTTTCGGGGCGGGTCCTGCTCCCGGATCCGCTCCATGGCCCATTTCCACAGTCGGTAGGTCCACGCACAGTCATCGACGGCGTAAACTCCGAGAGGTTTCTTGTTGGCGAACCCGAACGACGCTTGGCCGCCGATGGCCTCCATGTAGGTGGTCATCTTGTGACCGAACACCTGCTCGACGCGGAGCTTCAGACCGTAGCGTCGGTGCCGCTCATCGGCGACGTAGTCGGCGAGCATGCTGTCAGCAATGATGTTCTCGACTACGAGAGGCTCATCGAGCCCGGATGCGAGGTAAAGAAACTGATCATCAAAGATACCGTTGTGGCGAACTCCGATGACGTTCTTGAGGCGCCAGATCTCGCGGAGCCCGCGCATGGTCTCGGCTTGAGGAAGCGGCTCGCGAAGCGCTTTGACCTCTCCATCGGCGGTGTGGTCCATCGTCCCTTTGGTGAAGGGATACCAGGCTCTGATTGGCCGCCGCTCCGGCGTTTTCTCGTTCGGGACGTAGAAGGCTACGCCCTCAATGCGATCATTGCGAGGACTGAGCCCTGTCGTCTCAAGGTCGTAGGAAAAGACCCCTTCAGTCTTTACGGCTTCAAGCAGAACAGGGATGGGAACATCACAGGTCTCGCTCGGATCCCAGGGCTCGTCCTTATCTACGGCCTGCTTTCGACCTTTCTTCTTCGCCACTCACAACCTCCCGGACCCTGTTCTACCCGAGACCCGTACATAAAAAGACGGCGCGACATAAGTCGCGCCGTCTCCTTACTCTCTTCCAGAACCGGGCGAGATCTAGTAGTTGATCTCGGTCGCCGAGTCGGCGCTGCTGGCGCTGGCGCTGGCGCTGGCGACGGTGTCGCTCACCTCATCGCTCTCAGGCGCCTTCACCGAGGAGCCATCGTTCCTGATGTCGTTGGCGATGTGCTGGAGCTCCTGATGGCTCCGGGGCTTGAGCATGACGTCGTAGTCGAAGGGGGCGACGAACTTCTCGACCGGAAGCCCGTAAAGGGCTGCCCGCTTCTCGAACTCCGACTTCAGCTTCTCCTCGTCGTAGGTCTCGCTCCGATACCAGACATCGCCGATCCGAGGCGAGTCCTTCCAGTTGGTCTTCTTGACCCCGTTCTCGAACGACTCGACCGGCTCGGACCGGCTGACCTCGAAAAGGGCGCCCCGGAAGGACTGCTCCCGGGCGTTCGTGGTCATCCGCTGGGTCCAGGTCGAGGTCACCAGGATCAGCCGTCGGAGATCGGTGTAGGTGATCTCCGACTTCTTGCCGTCCTTGTTCCGCTCGAACGTGTACTTCATCCGGTCGATGCCAGAGAGCACGACGTACCACGAGGGGTCCTTGTTCAGGACCTCACAGACGGGGCACGGGCGAGGATCGGCCGCCGTCTTCGGGCAGACGACGATGTTGTCCTTCGTCCCCCGGAGGTTGAACATGTGAAGGTTGATCGAGTACCCGTCGTCGAGGGTCTTGATGTCGTCCAGCGTCAGGATCGGCTGGTTCTTGTTGCCGGCCCTTAGCTTCAGGGCCTTGACCATCTTCAGCTGTGGGCCGTTGCTGGTCTTGACGGTCTCACTCAGGTGATAGACCGACTTGTCGTTACTGCCCCCGCCGCCACTGCGCTTGGCGGGGGGTCCTCCTGCTCCACGATGTGCCATAGGCCACCGTTCCTTTCTTTAGTACCTGATCCCTCTGGGATTCACGGCTTTGCCCGCAATCGAACTGATTGCAGGTTCCGTGTTATACCCGAATCGACTGACGCTCCTGCAGCACTTTTTTGAGGAGGTCGTAGAACGTTGATAGAAGGCTGCTTACGTCATTAACGACAACGGAGTTCTCGTAAAACCCCTTAACCGCATCGCTTCCAACACCGATTCCGAATAGAGCAATCCCTGATTCATTGACTCGTTCGATGGCTGTTTTGAGGTGCGCGGCGAGCACTGTCTTCTTCTCTGGCTGAGACGCTGGGTCGCCGTCTGAGAAAACCATCAGCACAGGACGGTCACCGTGGTTGGGCTTCGACAACATTCGCCTGGCGGCCCAGAGGATAGCCTCGCCGTCGATGTTCTCGGAGCAGTGCTCAAAGAAGGCCAGTGAGATGAAGTTGGCTCGGCAGCTGCGAAATGGCTTGTTGTAAGGCTTGATCACCAAGTGCCTTAACGGTCGGACCCTATCGTAGATCGGATTCGGGGCCGTCATCCGCTTTGTTGTGGTGAAGGCTAGGACTTCGTTCTGAACCCCCAGAGCATCTAGGGTCGAGCTGACGGCGGCCGCCGCCTGTGCGGCTATGAACAGCCTGGTCCGAAACACCAAGGGCTCTCCCTCGTAGGAGGGGTCTCGTGCCGGTCTCGTCATCGACGCGGAGCAGTCCACGAGAATGGTCACAATAGAGCGATTCGTCTTGGTGGGATACTTTTGACGGTAGAGCCGCTCGTCCCCGATCCCGTGTCTCCATAGACTCCGCTCGTCGATCTCGCCCCGCCTCTGAAACCGCCGATGTTGGTGTCCACTTGATCGGAACTGCATCATTAGTCGGCGTCTGAGCACAGGCGCGGTCCTTCGAACACCATCAAAGAACACGCCGTAAAGGTTTCCGATCTCGAACGACGGCTTGCGGATCGCCTCAACCTTATCGCGATCAGTCTTCGACCTGTAAGAACCGGTCGACTCGCCGCCGCTGAGTTTCTTTAGAGAGCGTTTTCTGGTGGTGGCAGGGCTCAGGTCGTAAGGAGAGAGCTCGTTGGCGGCCGCATTCTCCAAGGCTCTGTTGGACTTGAACTGGGTGTCGGCGACTGGTTTCCACGCCCATGTCGCAGCGATGGTCTCAGCCACCTGAACCACGTCCTTGGTGCTCTTGCAGAGGAACATGGCCGCCACCAGGTCGCCCAGGTCGTCGTAGTAGGACCCGATGTCGCCACCTAACGCCTCGGCCGCCTCGTTCACCGACCAGCCATTCGAGATAAGGCTCAGCCCACAAACAGCTCTGGCTCTCCGATTGACCTCACTGTCCTCCTTGGACTCGGCAATCCTCGCCACCGCCCGACGCGTAGAGCGCTCCAAGTTTTCGCCACATCCGAGCCACTCCTCTCCGACGAGCCTCTCAATCCTGCCGTCCTCAATAGCCTCGACGATCTTCAGAACAATCTTTCGCTTCACCCCGTCGAGTGCGTGTGGATCTGTGTGGATGATGTGCCCGAGCTCGTGGTCGCAGTCACCGCGAAGGTCCTCGACGGCCTCCTCCGAAAGCTGCTCTGGAACAGGTCGCAGGTGAATGACCTTGTTGGTGAGGTCGGCCCACGGCGTGTCGGCGTCGAAGACAACAGATACATCAGTTCCAGACAGGGTAGATGCCACTACCTCCTGCGCCGACATTAGGTGTCTAGGATCGATGTTCCGACTCATACACTTTCGAGGTCCTGGGCTGGGCAGTATGCGATCTGCTTCGCCACTACAGCGATGTCTCCCTGATCCGATAGTGCGACTTGTCTCCCTTGCCGTGGGGACCAGTGATCTCTAGCCGTCCTTGGGTCGCCCGTCGCTCCCAGCGGTAGAGGAGCCGGAGAGCGTTGTAGGCCTCGGCGGGGATGCCCTGGTCTTGATAGACCTCCTCCAGGGCAGTCTGTGCTCTGGCCGCCTTTCGCATGACCCTGAGGACGTCGCCGACGGTTGGGCCGGCGTAGCCCCTCATCTTGCCGATGTTCCAGCTGAACAGTCCGCTGCTCTCGAACTGCATGAACCAGTCGTAGCCCTCATAAGTGCCCTGGAGGGCGCTTCGGATCTTCTTGCGTTCCTGGGACCGAACGCCAAATCCCTGAACTGTCTTCGCCACTAACCCTCCTGCTTGACCGGGGACTTGGCGTTGATGAACCGGATCACGTCCGGGTCCGCCATGATAGAGCTGCGCCCGCCCCAGTCCTCGATGTTGAGACCCTCAAGTGATCTGGCGCGCGACAGGGCGACGTAGGCTTGTCCTGGACTGAAGCATTCTCCAAGGCTGACGGACACCTTGTCCAAGGTCAGCCCTTGGCTTTTGTGGATCGTCATAGCCCACGCCAGGCAGAGCGGATACTGGACCCTGGAGGCCAGAACCTTCTCCGTCACCTTGGCCGCCTCCTTTTTGCCCTTCTTGGAGGTCTTCGAGATCTTCCACGTCGCCCGCTCTAGGCTGATCTGTCGCTTGCCGGCGTCGAGCTCGACGATGATCGGGGCTCCGGGTCGTCCGAGCCGCTTGATCGTCCCCTGACTGCCGTTGACGTAACCGATGCCATTCTTCGTGAGCATCACCCTAGCCCCGACCTTCAGGTTCAGCTCCTTGGGCGAGAGGCACGACTTGTCGAGGAGCTCCATCGACGCAGGGGAATTGCTGGCATCAGAGGCGAGGTAGGTCTTCGCCTTTCCTGGAAGCGCCGCGAGGCGAGCCTCGTTTACGCTGCTCGCATGGGCTCGGTGGGTCATCAACCGGCACGCGTTGACCTTGTCTGGGTCGAAAGCGCCTACACGCTGACTGAGGAGCTCCAGCCCCTCATCGCTGAGATTTCCGCCGCGAATGGCGCCGAGAACCTCGATGAACTGCTCGTCGTGCTGGCGCATGACCCGCAAGAGCCGCACGCAGTGAAGCTTCAGCGCGGACCACGAGTTGGTATTGAAGACGAAGCCGTAATCCTTTGCTCGAACAGGAGCAAGCTGTCCCATGTCGCCGACGAGGATAACCTGCAGACCACCAAACGGCCTACGGTTGCGCCTGGCAACCTGGCACAGCAAGTCAACCATCTCGAAGATCCGACCATCGAGCATGGAGATTTCATCAATCACCAGCGCTTCTGCGTCTCGAATCCCCTGGGCGGTGTAGTTCCTCCAGGCGTTAGTGTTGACGATCTCACCGACCGGCTTGTCTCCGACTTTACAGCCGGACCAAGAGTGGACCGTTCTTCCTCCGAGGTGAGTTGCGGCGATACCAGTGCTGGCCGTGACCGCAACTACCTTCTCCTTTCCACCACGTAGCCAGGCGTTGAGCACCAGAGTCTTCCCGGTGCCGGCCACTCCGGTGAGGAACACGTTTCGACCTTGTTGCAGTAGTTCCACGGCCTTGGCCTGTCCGGGGGTAAGTACAAGCGCGTCTGGCAGTTCACCGCCAGCGGCCGGAGCTTTCGCCGGTTGGGCAGCGATCGGCGTAGACTCCACCCCAAATTCCCAAGGGACCATTGTGTGTACGTTCCTCTGGTCGTTACAGAGCTGGTCAGCCCTGTTGTTGTGCACCCCGAAGTCGGTGTCGTTCTTCTGGTGGCCGCCGGTGTGGATGAACCGGATCGAGGTGAACCCTCTCTCTGCGACTACGGCATTGATTTGATTGACCGCCTCCTGGACGTTCGGGCTCTTGATCTTCCAAGCTCCGACCATCCATGCGCCGGTACCCATGTAGTCGTGGACCACAGTCAGAGGCTTAGTCGGGTCAACCTCGCGCAGGCCGATCAAACACGACAACAGCTCCGGTCCGATGTTGGCGCTTTTGGGCGCCTGAAAGGCCGCAAGCTCCGTCTTCTGCTTCGCGAACGGGTCAAGGATCACGGCGGCATGCCACCCAGACGAGCTGCCGTCGATGAACATCCAGATCGATTTGTCGTCGATCCACTTCTTGGTTCGTAGCTTGAGCCACTTCTTGGTGTGAGCCGGCTTCACCGCCTTCTCGCTGGTGGTCTCGACCATCGGGTGAATCACTGCTTCTCGTCCCGGAGCTTCTTGAGCTTCCCCTTGATCGACAGCTTCCCGGCCGCACTAAGCCGATCGATGTAGAGCTTGCCGTCGAGGTGGTCGTACTCGTGGAGGAAGCACCGAGCGAGCATGCCGTCCAGCGTGAACTCGTTCACGGCCCCATCGAAGTTCATGGCCGTGAGCGTGACTGACCTGGGCCGTACGACCTTCCCGCTGACACCCGGAACCGAGAGGCAGGCCTCCTTGGCTGAGAAGGTCGCCTTCGACGAGCTCACGATCTCCGGATTGAGGAAGATCAGACCGTCCCTACGCTGACCCGTCAAGTTGATCGCCAGCAGGCGCACGTGCCAGTTGACTTGTGGGGCGGCCAACCCGATTCCCCTAGCTTCGTGCATGAAGTCCATGAGGGCGAGTCCGCGCTTGCGGATTTCATCGGTGATCTCGATGATAGGCTTCGAGACCTGACGGAGCCGCTTGTCCGGGTAGGTGAGCAGCTCCCACCCGCCATGCTCCGTCGTCGTTTCTTCTGTCATTTCTTTGCCGATGCTCCGTAAATGCGGTTTACCAGGTCTTCGATGTCCTGCAGCTCTTGACCACTGGTGGCCCGATTGAGGACCGCGAATCTCCACGCATCCTGCGGCGTGAATCCCGCGACTAGATTGGAGGCGACGGCGAGTGTTCTCCGCATCGTCACGCAGAGCATGATCTTGTCGTTTGCGAATGCCCTGCGTAGTTCAGTCGCCGCCTTCAGTATCAGCTCAGCCTTCTTCTTTTCGATCCCTGTCCTCTTTCTGAGAACCATCATCTCCGTTTCCGGTGGAAGGTAGTCAACACGAATGAAGTTGGACCACCGATCTAGAAATGCCTCGTCCTGGAACGCCCGACCGTGGTGAATCCCGCGATCGTCTCCTCGGCCTTCTGTGTTCTGTGTTCCTACGGCCCGAAAGTTCTTGTGGGGCGCGATCGCACCCTCGTAGCCCTTCCTAGAGATCCTCATATCCTTCCCATCGAGAGCCCTGTAGAGCGAGTAGCACGCCTCGGCAGGAGCCGCATCGACCTCATCAAGGAGAAGGCCATAGCCTTTCTCCACCGCCTCGGCGCACGATGCCTGCGTAAAGACGGTGTTTCCATCCTGCAGATCGATGACACCCTCAAAATCGTCAGCCGACATAGACGGCGTACACGAGACGATCTCCAGTCTCTGATCCCTTTTCGCGAAGAGGCGCTCAACCGCCTCGGTCTTACCGGAGCCCGGGGGGCCGATCAGCATGACCGGTAAGCCTCGATCGACGAACGACGCCAGGTGAGGGAACCACTCAGGCTCAACGTAGAAGCTGGGATCAACTTCGTTGTCTAACTCGATCGGACTGGATCCGATCAATCCGGTAAAGGTCTGACGGTTCAGGGTCCCGTCAGATGAGATGTAGTAAGCGACACCTCGCCTGGCCGCCGCCCTCACAAAGTAGGGGTGGGTAACCAGTGCGGCAAGGTCAACTACGGATAACAGCTTGACGGCGACCTCCCTGGACAGGGTCGCTTTCCCTGTGTGCAAGAGCCTGGTGACGAGCCCATCGCAGTGGTCAGGGTCCATGACCGTCTCGGCGTTCTTGCGTACAAGCTCTCCCAGGGCGCCGAAAGGAGATGTCACGAGTTCGGCTAGATCCTCGGAGTCAGCGCTGATCTGCTCCAATAGGTTCTTAGCTGTTCTTGCGTTGTTTCTCGGCATTCACTGCTCCATACGCTCCATCAGGCGTAACTACTTATACCTGTAGTCGGAACTCACAGTTACGCTCATACACATGAGCAGAAAGCGGCGTAAAGGCACCGAGTTCACGGTCCTAGACGCTATCAGACTGGCAACAATCCCCAAGAAACATCAGGTTTCCGCCATCGCGGCTCTTCTCATCATTGATGGGGAAGACCTTCCGATGCCGAGATCTCAGGCTCAGAGGATCGCCTCGATGCTCGTAGAGCAGCCAGAGGAAAGGGCAGAGCTGGTCGGCAAGGTCATCGGCGAGGTGAAGCGACAGCTACACCTTAGGATCGACCGCCTAGACCGACGAAGGAGACTCAGGCAATCACGGGCCATCGGATCACAGCTCAGCATGCCCGAGCGCGTCAACAGGGTTGCCAGACACCTGTTCGGTGACCCAGCTTACTGGCAAAGCGTAGGATCCCTGACTCCTAGAATAAGTAGACCTCATTTCAACTGGTTGCATCGAGCCAGCGACGGTGTCTTGGCGGGCGGCGTAGATGGAACGGTGTGTGGGGTCGATGAATTGATTACGGGGTTCGTCTATTCTGACAGGGGTGGGCCAGTGAGGTTTGCTCGACTGCCAGTCAGGGCCTCCAGCGTGAACGAGCTTTGCGTGCTTATGGGCCTTCCATCACGCCTCGCGGCCACGACAAGGATCGATTGGAGAAGGAGATCGTTCGTTGTCGCTGAGACAAATCACCTTCCATGGGTTCTGCCGTAGTCGGTATAAAGGAAGCAGATATGACCACCAAGAGGGACGAGCCGCCGAAGAGAACTGTTGCGAACGCCTTCATCATATGGCGGGTCCCGGAGCACATGTCCATCACCAGAGAAATGCTCCTGGAGAACATCGACACAGACATCGAGAACTCGTTTGAGCAGTGTGGGTTCTCTTACGCCCACTATGCCAGGAGGGAGAGCCCGAGTCGGACGCTGAAGTTCATCATTCAGCGGAACCTCTTGAGCGAGAAGCACGGGCTGATCTCGCGGAACGACAGGACGAAGCGATACATGGCCAGACTCCCGGAGAGCGTGACCAAGTTGATCGACCAGCTTCCTGTGTGTGACCCTCTCACGCTGCTTGCTGGGCAGGGGTCGCCGGATGACGATGAGTAACTACGCCGAGCGACTCCTACTTCTCCAGGCCCTCATCGTTCGCCGGGTGCCGGCAGGTGCCAGGGTCAGCTCCATCCTACTGATGGAGGCCCTCCAAGCCGACAACGAGTTGGTCAAGGAGGACTGCCCGCTTCTCTACTTCGACTGCGGAGCGATCAGCAAGGAGGTGGCCGCCTGCGTGGACGCCGGTCTCATCGATGACGGACTCCCTCGGAAGGTGAAGAACAGGTGGACTCAAGCAGTCGTCGTCAAGACCTACCGCCGTACACCGCTCGGTGACCAGTTCGTAAACACCCTAGAGCCAGGTCTACAGCGGGACCTCGACTCGATGCCGATGTCAGACGTTGGGATTCTCGATTTCCTGAGCCTGATCTAGCTTCGCACATCAGATCGCCGGGTATAAGCTCTCTCGGGAGGTTGCCCATGTCAGACAGTCCACTAAAAAGACGCCTATTCATCGTTGGCGGCAAGGGGAAGAACGTTCCCCGCTGGCTGAGTGAGGCTTTCGACTACGAGCAGTTCGACCAGGAGAACGCCAAGACCAGAACGCTTGAGCCGAGTGTGCCGCCGGACGCCATCGTCTGCCTCAAGTCATGGGTCGGGCACGAACACTGGTATGGCGCTCGCGACCTGAGCCAAAGGCTGTCTGTGCCGCTGATCAACGCTCCTGGCGGCTGGTCCACATCACTGAAGGCGGCGGCCGACCTAGGGGTCGAGTGGTACGTGCAGGCTGTCGAGAGGGCCCGACGGTCAGACGATCTGACCGAAGACGAGGCTGAAGAGGCGGAGGAGTTCATCGACAACGCCTGGCGCGAGGCCTACGAGCGGGAATACGAGGCCCGGCAGGCCCTAGAGAAGAGGCTCCGGAAAGACCGGACTAAGTTCGAGCAGGTCCAGCTTGAGCTTGAGCGTCTGAAGAAGCGGGAGACAGCATCGGCGGCCGCCGCCAAGCGCGTTCTTGCGGAGGTGAGGTTGGCCGCCGCCAGGCAGCGTGCGGCATCGGCGGAGATCCAGGAGCGCAGCGAGCGTGTCTCAGAGGCCTTGATCCATCACATCAGCTCGCTCAAGGAACTGTTTGACTCCGCCGAAGCTGGACATGCTGCGGTGCTCAAGGCGTCAAGCCGGCTGGGGGACACCAGAAGGATCGCGCAGGCAAAGACCGACGCACTGCGCGCGGCGATGACGATCGCTGAAGACGGACTAGCGATGATCAGGCAGATCTCACCATCTCCTGATCATGTATCTGCTTCCAATGCTGGAACAGATTCGTAGAATGCCTACCCGTGTCCCGTCCTAGCCTGATCGTGCATGCCCAACTACCTCCCAACTCATTCGGCGATCTACCTCGGTGATGCCTTCGAGCTTTTGAAGTGTGTCGAGCCGGGGACGGTAAGGCTGGTCTTGACCGACCCGCCTTACAACATCAGCCAAGCGAACAACCTCCACACCATGGGGCGTAGGGGAATCGAGTTCGGGACGTGGGACCACGACTTCGACATCACCGGCTGGCTGGAGGCGGCCGTAGTCGCTCTCATGCCTGGAGGTTCTCTGGTGATCTGGAGCGACTGGAAGCTGCTTGGCTTCATCTCGGCTCGGCTCCAAGAGCTCGGCGTAGCGGTCAAGCGCCAGCTGATCTGGAATAAATCGAACCCGATGCCCCGCAACCTCTTGCGAGTGCCCGTCCAGTCCTGCGAGTTCGCGCTGTGGGCTGTGAAGCCCAAGGGCAAGTGGGTCTTTCATCGACGGCCAGGCTACAAGTACGAGCGTGGGGAGTTTAGCTATCCCGTCGTCCGTGGATCCTCGCATCCAACGAAGAAGCCGGATCGTCTGTTCCAA
>Ga0307377_10001545_pt1 | contig 28718 bp, 36 predicted proteins | sample TR3MG_FD_202535 | JGI IMG/M metagenome (GOLD analysis project Ga0307377, IMG submission 202535) | Soil microbial communities from Risofladan, Vaasa, Finland - TR-3 | ecosystem: Environmental > Terrestrial > Soil > Coastal area > Acid sulfate soil | place: Finland: Risofladan, Vaasa | collected... | reverse complement strand
CCGGATGTCAGGATTTGAGATTAAGTTGTCCGTCAAAGATGTCTTTGCGCTGCTTACCTATAGTGCGAATATGTATTTAGTAGGGGACACTTGGTATGACTGGACTGGCGTAGCACTGGCTGATGGGCTGACTTACCCAACCGCCCCTTGGGTTATCTCTGCAATGATGGTTGACAACGGAGCAACCTTAGATACTGTCAAGTCCGGGGCTACTGGTGAAGTTTTGACTACCGATGTTGCTACTCGTCCAGGTGAAGATGCGGGTAATGATTGGCGTAAGGTCAAAAAAGAAGCAATTGCAGTCTATACGCCACCACCTACAAATGGGACTGCTGTTGCGGCTGCTGCTGTAGTCGTGTTGGCTTCAACGGAAATCATGGGCTATCCAAATGTTTGTATTTGGCTTAAGAATGCTGGGGGTGGTGGAGCAGGAGCATTAACCGATGCAGATATCCGAGTAAGTCCTGATGGGGTTCTATGGGTACCCATTACATCCACAGTATGTGATGCGATTACAAGTGGCAATGGCTGCGTTCAATGTTTTACTAATAGTGCTTACCGCTATGTACAAGTGTATGCAACTGCGGCTGCTCCTGCCAATGATACAACTGTGAATGCCTGGGTTACAGCCAACACCAACTAAAGTTGATAATATCTTATGAAAAATAAACTTGCATTTATATTGATAGGATTTTTGGCTTGCCTATCTCTTGGCGGAACTGTTGCTAATGGTCTTTTACTTGTAGATTTTGATGGGCAGGAGTGTGTTGGATTAGATGGAACTCACGATAGTATCTGCTACCGTGTTACTGAAATAGAAAGGCATTTGCACAGTAATGAGCGGTGGTTTGGTTTGGCCGGAATACCTGATGCAGAGATTCATCGAGCAGATAGAATTGGCGTTACTGTTACACCGTTTCAAATGGATGCTGGAAATTTAACCTGGGGAACATGGCTTCAAGTTCTCGGTTCTTCAGATACTCCAGCAGATGATACTAATCCTTATTTTGATTTACATAAAATATATATCATTGGAATTGAGCACGCAACGTCTATCCACTTTATTCAAATGGGTGCAGGAGCCAGCGGTGCGGATGCCTTAATGTCAGGTAATTACAGTGAAACAGTTTATACCCCACAAAATAATCAAAGTACTGAATATCCAATTGATATACAGACAAGGCGATACCCTGCTGGTACTAAATTCTGGATTAGAGTATTATCTGTAGGTAACGCCACAGGTACTGTAGATTTCTTCATCGGCTTACACGAGTACGAGGGATAATAAAATGTCTAAAGGATTAGCGATTGGCTTAGGTGCGGTTGTGTTAGCTGCTGGTGGAATCACAGCAGGTCTATTATCTGGAGATACAGAGATAGGAGAAGGAGTTACCCTTGAAGCACAATATAATATACAGGAGCATCAAGCTCGCCCTCGCGCTTTTCGCGCTGCCAATGGTAAGCGTATCCGTGTTGTTGGAGTGGAACCACAGGAAGAATCTCCAACAGTCACAGACACCGAACTTGGACGAGTGGTAGATGTAGATTCGCTACCTGCTGATGCTATCTGCCCGGTGGTATTTCATGCAAATGAAAACGTGGTAGATGGACTGCGCTGGCCTGTCCTTCAGGGTGTTGAGTGGGGAATGCGTCCAGTCTCACTTCCTCTATCCAAGGTTGGAAAAAGTTATGTCTGGTACGGATACGTCATCGGTCAAGAAAACTGTGAAGCAATAATGCAGCATGGAAGTTATCTGGGATCTACCATGGCCGAATTGCTTGCGCTTCCTCCAGCATTCAAGAAAAGATGCCTGGTTACGACTGGCCTGTGTGATGCTGCTGAGTGTACTGTCCCCTGGGGAGATCCTGCGGCTATTCCTGGACGAAAAATTGTATTTCCGCATAGTCTGGCTGGCAGGATGGACATCAACCTGGTTCAAGCTTCTGGTGAGGGTGTGCCTGAAGATAGAACATCTGAGCCTGTTGATGGGTGGGGATCTGAAATCCCTGAGCCTGAGATCGTGGAGCCGAAATAATGCGTAAGTTAATAGTTTTTATCTTAGCTCTGATTTTCTCTCAAAATACTGTTTTTGCGGGAGGATTGCAGGCTTCGTTTACTGGATCGCCCAACAGCCCTTGTGATGTCACCTGCGATCAATATAGCGTAGCCTGCTACGATGGTGAGGTTGACGGATCTGGGAATCTGCTGGATAAGAGCGGATGTAATCTTTCGGTGCAGTCAGAAGATTTCGGAACTACTTGGACAACTACAAGGGCATCCATTGTAACCAATCAAGCAAAGAATCCAGTCGATGGTGCGTTGACAGCCGACGCACTCGTTGAAGACGGCACTGATGCGGATACGCATTTTACTCAGCAACCTGGAGTACCTCTTGTTCTTGGTACTACTTATGTTGTATCTACATATATAAAACCTGGATTAAGAAAATGGGTTGCTGTCTACATAACAGTTGAAAATACCGGTTATTATTTCAATTTAGAAAATGTCGGTGCTACAGGAAATCCTCTTGGTCCTGCGTTTAGTCCAAAGATAATTAGGGTAACAGAAGATTGGTATCGAGTATCATTTGCGTTTACCGCGACTGCAACTGCAAGTAGGTCATTACAATTTTATGCCGGTGAAGGAAATGCAGATATTAATTTTGACGGCCTCTCCACAACCAGCCTTTATCTATTTGGCGCACAAGTCCGTGAGCAAAGAAATGTAACCGATACCAACCCAGGTCGCTACATCGCAACCGTTGCAGCCAATAAGCCATGGCATGATTTAGCGCCTAATAATGCTCCTGGTAGGGCTGTCACCAGCTTACAGGGTAGCGATGGAAATCGGTTGGTTGGTAGAAGTCTTAATGGAACTGATCAATGGTATTCAAAGGTATCACATGACAGTTTAAATATATTAGATGGAGACAATACGTTTACGCAAGTGTTGCGAAGTGATAATACTGCTGTTGGATCTTTATTTGCTTGGTCAAAGGGTGCATTTCAAGCAAATGGTGGGTATTTCTTTAATAACCATGGCGCAAATTCAAGATTATATAGGCTCAACAAAGCGGGATCAACTTGTGATGCGGCTGTAGGGGTTACTGATTCCAGTGATGATAAATATCATATAATACAGGGGATCAGAAGATCTAGTCTAATTCAAATTTGCGCTGATGGTGTATGCGGAACCCCTGTGAACTGTGCTTCATTCGGAATCGACGGTGCATCTAATTTCACAATTGGTGCTAGCTCTGGAGGAACAACATGGGAAGATGGTGCTGTTTACTATTTTCACCATCAACGCCGCGCCCTATCCCCTCACGAGTTATCCGCTCAACGTGAGAATCTTCTAGGTATCCTGTCCAGTGACAAAACTGTTGGCGCGACAAATGTTATTGTCGATGGTGATATGGAAGCGGTTGGGACGGCAGTTTGGGTGCCGGGCAATAATGCTACTTTATCTAAAACAACAGCAAATATACATCAAGGAAGTCAGTCGTTACGAATCGCCTACAATGGAACAAATAACCCACTTTGTACTCAGAATATACTTACTACGACTAGAAAAAACCTAGTAACAGGATTTTGTCGCGGTAATGGTGCCGCAATTCCAAGAATACAAAACGGTACGACTACATATGATACAATATGTACTTCGGCAACTAATTGGCAATCATTCAGTGTCATAATGGAAACTGGAAATGGACAGTTCTATCTTCAGTGTGTAACTGCCATTGCCGGATGGTGCGAATTCGATGATATTTACGTCTACGAGTACGACGACGCCATTTGGGATTTCTCTCGTTCGACTACTGCATTTCAGACTTTCTCGGATGGGACTATCGCAGAAGTAGCCGCTAGTATCCCAAGGGTTGGTGGTAAAGGTGGGGGAATTCTGGTCGAAGGACAGAGTACAGTATTAAATGGTCTGACTGAAGCATTCGATAGTTGGGCAAACCCTGTTGGTGGGTGTGCCGTAACTGCTGATGATGCTGTTGCGCCAGATGGATCTATGACCGCCGACTTATTAGACAATACTGGAGGGGCAAACAACGATTATCGGAGAGTTGAGTCTGCGAACCTTGGGGATCTGACTGGAGAGGATTACACCTATTCAGTCTATGCGAGGGCAGACACTCCACACATAGGAACAATTGTATTAACTGAAACAGGAGTCTCCAGTACATCTGAAAATATTGCTCTCACCGCAGAATGGCAGAGATTTGATGTGACCCGCACATGTGTAGGCGGCGGGACAGGAACAATAAGAATCGAAGCATACCCCGGAGAAAATGGTGTTGCTACTGGAATTGCCCATTATTGGGGAGCCAATCTTACCGAAACCACTTTCCCTGTATCCTACATAAAGAATGCTGGTGCTGGAACTACCCAAGTCACCCGCACCGCCGACAGCATGATGATAGACCCATACCCTGATGTCGGGAATAAAATTCTATCCGATAAGTTCGATGAAGACGGAGTTTTGACATTTGAATTTGATGCCAAATGTGAGTGGGGTGGTTCATCAGATATTGGTGAACAACGCTATTATTTCACACTAGGTAATTGTACCGATGGATTGAATCGCGTTACATCTTACGTTAGTGCCACAGGTAGGCTAAATGGGTTTAGTTTGTATTCTGCGGCTGGGGTACAAACTTATGGATATTCGTTGGTAGACCCGGTTGATTTTTCTGAATGGCATACTGTAAAAGCTAGAATTGATTTTGGTGACTTATCACGTTGTACTATGTGGATTAATGGATCTGATGCAGGGATAACTTATGTGAATAATATTGGAACAGCAGTATTCGACGGAACGCTAAATGATCCAAAATTGTACTTAGGTGCAGATAGATGTGAGACTCCTAACATCTATTGTAATATCAAAAATTTTCGTATTCTACCACGAGAGTTCTGATGGTAACGTACTATGTTTCATCCAAGCGGATGACCATCATGGTTGACGTGGATTCGAATGGAAAGATAATAAAGGCTGCTCCGATAGCGAGGAAATTTATTGGACAGCCATTCAAGAATCTGGAAAGATGGATGGTAAAGCAGGGCGGATTCCACAAAAAGGTGATTGGACAATGAAAAGATTATCTATAAGCGGATTCATTTGGCTCGCGGCAATCGTAATTATTATTTTTCTGTGCTGCCCTAGTACATCCTGGGGGCAAACCTACGGAGAAGCAGACTTCTCCAGGCGAGATTGCTTCACGCGAGATAACTTAGTCGCCTGCTGGAATTTCTTGACTCCTGGGGTGGAAGGGGATCTGCTTCAGGGAGCAGGGGACTTTGAAGAATGGACAGGCGCTGAAGGTGGATGCACAAATTGTCCTGCTGAATGGACATGCACATGTGCTGGAACATCAGATATAAATCAGGAAACTGAAAATATTTATAAAACAGATAGCTCTATAAAGATGACAGTTGATGCATTGAATTCTGCTGTTAGTATCAGAAAAACTAATCAACTTACTCTAAATGCCAATACAGCATACCAGATTTCGATAAAAGCCAAAGGCACTTCTGCAACTGATGATTTTTATATTTACATTGACTGTACTTCAACTCCATCAGGAAATCGCTTTTATCAGTCAACCAATGATTCCTGGAATGCTGGATTTCAACAGTCTTTTCTCTGGCAAAATATTGGAACAGACTGGAGTAGACATAACGGATATATTACTACCGGAGCAGAAACTAGAACCGGATGTTATATTTATGCTGTTCGGTACGCAGGATCTCAAACATTGTATCTTGACGACCTTCAACTCCAAAAACTAAAGTCAGTCGCTCCTGTCTCCGACACTGGCATTGCCTTGGAGATGCCTGTTACTTCTGATCCCTCATTTGATGACTGTAGAGACTGCCAATCCTTCAGGGGCCAACCTGGGGATTTTGGGACTACGTTTGACGGGACGGACGATTATTTATACTGCACCAATACCGATTGTGGTAGCTGGGCGAATCCTCCTGATGATTTTAGTGTTTGTGCTGAATTCAATGCAAATGTAGTACGAAATAACACACTGGCATCGAAATATACTTGGTCTGGCACTGATAGATCGTGGAGATTTCAAGCTACAGCGACTCCTTCAATACAACTTTTAGTAAGCAATGATGGATTGGGTGCGGGTGGTCAATCCGTAAATACTAAGATTGGTGGGTACGCAGCCGGTCAAAGAGCAAATATATGTGCAACCTACGATTGGACAGGCGTTTCAGGATCGTCAATTTCTAATATTTGGGCAAACAGTCATGTTGCTGCTACATCTGCAATAATGACTGGACCGATTTTCGCAACGGCAGGCATTGATTTCAAGATAGGATCTCATTCAGGGGTACAAGAAAATATTAATGGAGATATCTCAAGGGTCTGTTTTTATGAGAAAGCCCTGTCTGCAATAGAAGCAAACAAATGGATTAACCCTTATTTTCCTGCCAACGATAATGGCCCAGGATTCTATGTAGATCCAGTCAACGCAATTTGCGATCAGGATGCGTCACACGCTACTTGCTCCTGGGATAATTGCAGGGGCGGCACACCAGATGCTTGCCAGGCTGAAGGTACTGGCGTGATGGCTGTGTTTGGGCAGTTTACTGGAATCCAGGATAACAATAGTTTCGGAACAAACACGAATACACAGGACAACCCTACGTTCACAGGATTTACTTATACTGAGAATGCCGGTGATGGGACAGCCAACGTTTCGCAGTATTTCGGAGAGTCAAAGCATGGCGATAGTTCGTTAAGAATCAAACTGACTGGAACTACCAGCTATGCCTTCGTTGGATCTACCTGCAATGCAATGCTGCCGAACACAGATTACTACGCCTATGTTGGAGCAAAGTGTTTAGGAGGTAAGTGCCCGACCAACGCAAGGGTGTACGTTCTGGAATACAGTGATGCAGGTTGCACTCTGAATTTGGTTTCTAATTCTGGCACGATGGGTAATGTGGTTAGTGCATCATGGGAAGATTATGCCGTACAGTTTACGTCTGCTGCTACAACGAACTTCTATAAAATAGGGTTCGAGGCCAGGAATGGAAATGCGGATGTTCTGTTCGATAACTTGGATCTGAAAGAAGCTTCCCATCATACTCCCTGGGTTCATGTTCCGTCTGGTGGTGGCGCTGTAACATACAATCGCCGTGACTACTCTATTCACAATGTATTGACTGATTATATTCAATCTGAAGGTGCAGATGCATATACTACCGGATTCTGTTTAGGAGTGTGGTTATACAGTGATTGGGGTGGAGATGCTGCAGGTATACATAGAATATTTAATGTTCCAGGAACAGCAGGAAACAATAATAGAATTCTTCTGACTGTTCCAAATTTTGGATTTACCATTTATGATGGTGCTGGAGTAGCACTTGGGACTGCTCTGGCCGCAGATGCAACAAACTGGTCTGCTAATAATTGGCATTATATCGAGGCTTGTACAGATAACGCTGGTGTACTTAAGGGAAGACATTACAACGTAACAAATTCTACTTGGTATGACTGGAATGCACCCACTGGTGCAGGAACAGGTATACAAGCTGATCAAGATGACGAATTAGAAGTTGGACAGGGTGTAGGGTCAAACCACTACGATGGATACTTTGGACCATTCAAGATGGGGGCCTATTCTGCTACTTGGCCTATGTATGCGTGGGACAAGCGGCCAACGAAGAGACCTTATTAATAAAGATGTCTAGAGATACAATAAAGTTGCCTTCCATGGATGCACCTAAGAAAGAGTCTAACAAGACTTTGTTGCTCACGCTTATCACAGGAGTCGTTTCGCTGGCAACGGCTGTCTCCGTGGCTATAATCAACAAAGATTCGGCCTCTGATGAGGATTTGGCTGCATTATCTAAACAGAAAGATACGTCGTTCAATTTAGTCATAACCCAAATTAACGACATTATTTTGCCTAGAATTGAAAAGAACCAGGATGCCCAAGCAGCTAAAATCGATAAATTGATAGAAGAGCGGGCGTATTTATTAGAACGTTTGGTACGAGTAGAGGAACGGTGCGGTGTTCGTGGGGGGTCTGCTCTAGGTCGGATGTTCAAACCACCGGCCATGTTTTCAGGAAATGAAGATGCGGAAGGTGCTAAGCCCGACAAATCAGAAGACAAATCCAAGAAGGAAAATAGAAAAATACCTCGGATTCTAGTACAACAAAGAATAATGCCCTGAGAACATCGCAATCTGCGTATAATGGTAGCAGCGAAAAACGAGCGTGTTGACCCAAAGATTTGGATCTGCGCATGGATCAGTTATATGACTTGAATTCTTTATCTAAACGTCGTAAAGCCGCAGTTAAGCCAGTACCCAAGAAGCGCAAACCAAAAAAGTCTACTAATCCATATGATCTTAGCAAAAGAGAGGAACTAAAATGATTAAGTACGTAGAAGAACCTGAGGGTTTTCTGGTTGACTCTGGATTATTGTTTCGCATCAATCAACAGGTACTACACCCACTAGGTTTGGCTCTAGAAATGAAATTTGATGACGATGGAAAAGGTATCGGATTTGGTATATGGGAAGGACGGGATGATCCAGAAGGTTGGATATTCAGTCCAGATACCTTCAAGGACGGGCAACGAAAGTTCGAAAAGTACATGGCGGAGCATGGAGACGCTGCACTAGAAAGCCGTTTGAAAGCTTTGGGGTTTTGGGTACAGTGCTGTCCAGACATGGATGCTTGCGCAGACTGTAAAGGTAAGAAATGACACGCGGTAAAGTAGCCATACGTGATAGATTAATACACTTAGACGGTACAAGTGAACCGCACCCATCTGTAAGACTCGTAGCATCAGACGATGCAAAGAATGAAATGTGGGGAATAATAGACACTTTAGGGTGCGATGTGGACTACACTGTGATGTACACAGCTGATGGCGGAATACGAATTACTTTTGAAATTGGGCCAGACGGAAATTTAAAATAAGTGCTATTCCCGCTTGACTAATTGCCACAGCTTGAGTATAATCGTACTGCCAACACAGTAATTAGGAGCCCTAAATGATATCTTTTGACAAGTTAAGCCGGAATCCAGCATATGGAAATTTCTGTATCTTCGTAGACGTAGGATTTACAAAGAGATCTGCCCTAAGAAAATCGTTGTGCAACTTAGTTGAAAAGATGCATCAGATTGATCCTGCAGGAGAATATTCATGGTCTGAGAAAAAGTCACTGTTCAAATCGTGCTTTGAGATCATAGGCCTTCAATGTGACACCAAAAGTACAACTTTCTTCTTTGACGTGCTAAAAACTAGAATTCCGGAGATGAAAGATGTCAACGAGTGATTGGAAGTGCTCGTGCCCAAAGTCTATGACAGGTGGAGATCGCCCGTGTAGGCAAGCTTCTGTGGGCCTACGTGACGATGAATACGCCGTGCAATCTGAAATTTGCACAGTTTGTGGGCACACTATTGACTGCTGCTATGACTATTCCATTGAAAAACGTGCAGAATTACGTATGAAAATCGATAACTTACAAAATAACCCTAAAAAAGAAGTTGACAAGGAGTGCGATATCTAGTACAATGAAAGATAGAGAGGAAAAACCAATGCTCCGATTTGCAAAAATCAAGGATGCTGTTCGCGGGGATTTCATGCGTGCAGTTGTCTTTTGCTCTGTGTGCCACAATACAGCTAGAATAATTGCAAAAAAAGAGATCAAAGAGGACGAAGATTTTTCATTCGTCTGTGATCAGTGCAAGGAGAGCTTGCAATGAAGGTATCACTAGACCGTCTTGACAAGGCCATTTTTAACATCCTACGAAATGAGGCCTTGATTCAGTCTTCCGGCAGGCCACGGGCTTGTGAGCTAGCAGCTACGCACGCTTGGGTGCATCGGCTTCCAGAAAACGAGGATACCAAAATTGTGCGAGAGCAGCTAGTGGCACTTCGAACTAGAGGGTGGTTTAATTTGGCCACATGCGAAAAGGAAGACTGATGCCAAGAGAAAAGCGCGTCATAGTTATTGACCGTACTGGTAAGAATGCACTTTGTTCTAAGTGTGGACTTGTCGTTGGTGAGGCGGCAATTCCGTACAGCAACGCTTGGTTTTGCAAAAGCTGTTTGGAAACACAGCGAAAGCAAACTGTAGAAGCGTCTGCACAAAACAGCGTTGTTAAACGAAAGCTAAAAAAGAAGGGACGAACGGCAAAGCTTTACGTGCAGGAAAAGTTCGAATCTAACCCAGGAACTGAATTTTCAATTGATATCATAGCACAGGAATTGATGGATCAATGCCTGACGCAGCAATCAGTTCTAGCTGGTGCAAAGCAAACGGCCAGTGTGACCATTTCTGTTCTTCGAAAAGAGGGCTTTCCAATTGAAAAGGTGTCTAGGGGTGTGTACCGGTGGAGGCCTAGGTGATTCTGTTTTTAGACATTGATGGTGTGCTTGCAACCGCGCGCAGTTATGTAGCCTATCCAGCATTTCAGTGGGATCCTGTTTCTGTGTGTGCATTCGTAGATCTGTATAAAAAGCTGTCGGCTGACGGGGTTGTTATCTCATCAGATTGGCGATATTTCCATGACGACGCGTGGTTTAAATCGGCTTTTGCACACTATGGCGCCCCCGAGATCATGATTTTGGGCAGTACAGAACAGGATGCCCCCCCAGATCCTGATTCTGAGAGCCTTATAGTTCTTTCAACAGATTGCACAAGTAGGGGGCATAAGATTTTAAAGTGGATGTGGGATCATGACTACTTCGGGGAGTATGTTGTGCTCGATGATACAATGCCCATAATTCGTGATGCCATTCCTCCAGAGAATATTATCTGGACGTTGGATGGATTCTCTAAATTTGGTCTGACACAATTACACGTTGACTTGTTTTTAGAGCAACATTTAAAGAGGAAAAATGAGCAAGCCAGATAATAGAATTGAGCACCCTGTACATGGGATGATCGAAATAGACCCAAGGGCGGCAGAGGTAGTTAAAGCTATGGCGCTTGAGTTGCAGGGAGTAAAGTCAGATCTAGCTGAGTGCCAGCAGGACTTGTATACAGCAGAAAGTACGTGCTCAACTTGGCGGGATGAAGCAATGAGTAATTCTGGCGCTTGGCAGCATTGGCAGCTTGCTGCTCAACTAGCACAAGACCGTATTACAGTGATTGAACAGGAAAGAGACGACTGGAAAGCGCAGGCAGTTGCTCTCGACGGGGTTACTGCAGACTTGCAAACAGCCGAGGCGGATCTTATTGAAGCACGAAATTGTGTTACAGAATTGGGAAATGAAAAGTGCAAGATTTCCAGCAACCCATTGGCTAATGCATTTCTACAGTGCGAAAAATGTGGGCAAGGACAGCGGGTGTGGCTGGAATCGTGCCGGGCCTGCGCAGATCCTGGCATCTGCATCTACACAGATGAGATTGCAGAACTCAAGGCAGCCAACAAAGTTCTTATGCAGCAGCGCGTGGACATTGGAATTTCTCTGGATTTAGCCAATGCGCAGATTGCTGAATTGAGGCGCGAGAGGGATGCCGAAATTACAAAGGCCCAAGCACGCACCGACACACTTGAGATGCTGATAGAGGGAGACTCGCTCCCTGTGTTGCTACAGCTAAAAGACGCTGAGAAGAAAGCGGCACAGGCTGAGGCGCGGGTCGAGCGGCTTGTTGGTGCGGCGGTAGAGCGCGGGGATGAGGTGGCCCGCCTGCGGGCAGAGCGGGACAGGATGCGACTAGAGATCCAGGACGTGGATGCAGTGTTGCAAGAGCATGATGTCCCCATCCCGCCAGAAGACACAGTGCATAGGGCGGAGCTTGCCGCCATGGATCGCCTTCGGTACAAGGCAGAGCGGGACCGCTACCGGGAGGCGCTGGAAAAGATCAAAAAACTGACTGGCCACTGCGCACACTGGCATCTCGAAGATCCATGTACGTGTGCTGACTGCGCCATCCGCAGAATTGCCAACCACGCAAAAAATGGATGCGGGGACGAAGGCCGCCCGGTCCTGAATCCCACCGACGACAAGGGGGAGTGATGAAGTGCCTGACGAGTGAGGGGGCCGAAGGCGTGATTACCCAAGAGAGGAACAGATGACGCTCGACCGAAAAAAGTCGCGACGAGCGGGTTACGCCAGTCAGTCGAATTTTCCCCCAAAGCCACCGGCCAGCATCTCGATCGGCAAGGACGGAATCAAAGACACACCAGCCAATCGTGCGCTCTACCCAAAAACGACGCCGCAAGAGCTTTTCGAGAAGAGGTGTATTCGCAGGAGAGCCTTTTTCTCTGACAAGTCCACCCTTATTTTCGCTGGTGACGCAAGAGAAACTCTCAAATACCTTGCAAAACAGGGACTACAGGTGGACTGCATTGTCACTTCACCCCCCTTCTATGGTCAACGCGACTACGGAGTAGCTGGGCAGATCGGGTTAGAGAAGCACCCAAAAGATTTTGTGAGGAAACTCGTCGAGGTTTTCGAGCAATGTCGCCCAGTACTCCGGAACACGGGCAGCATCTTTGTTAACCTCGGTGACACCTACTGGTCGGGCAAAGGGGCGCACAAATCAAAAGAGGTTAAGCAATCGGCTCGCAGATTTGGTATTCGGCCACAAGATCGTACTGGCGACGGCGGCTGGACCAAGCCTAAACAACTACTCCTTATCCCCCACAGGTTTGCGATTGCGATGCAGGACGCAGGCTGGTTAGTGCGGAATGACAACGTTTGGAGAAAACCAAACCCCATTCCCGACCAGGTTCGTGATCGATGTTCTATTTCGAAAGAGTATGTTTTCCACTTCACGAAGGAACGGTGGTACTATTTCAACCGATTCACCGTCGGCCGCAAAATGCCCTCGGGCTCAATCCTACCTCCCACCGATGTCTGGGAGGTCCCGCCGTCGAATGGCAATGGCGGCATCCATAGGGCAACCTTCTCCGAGGGATTGATCCGGATCCCTGTCATGGCAACCACTCCACCAAAAGGGATTGTGCTCGATCCCTTTGTCGGCTCAGGCACGAGCCTGACCTTCGCGAAATCAGAGGGATTCCGCTCGATCGGAATTGATCTCAAACAAGAATACTGCGAGCACGCTCGTGAGGCCGTGAAGGCTGTCCCTCACCCAGGCCCTGCGCGGCGAGAGGGGGAGTGAGATGTCTAGTCCGTGGTGGAAGAGGTGGATGAGTCGAGTGCTGTCAAGGACACTTTGCAAGCTTGGGTGGCATATAGGAATTAGACCAGCGCGTGGAGGCGGGTCTTGGTGCCCAACGTGTCAGTCTGTTAGTTTTCGCGGGGATGGGGGCGGAAGGAAAAATAATGAAATTAAAACACCATAAATTAGTGCTGTCCGATGGAACAAGCAAAGAATGGGACGAACGAACTCTCGAAGTAGGCGAACAAGTCTGGATTGTGTATGGCAGATTGGTTGTCAAATGTACTATCTTAGTGGTAGATGACTATTTCAGAACAACTGGCGATCCTGGTTGCGAACACGCATATCTATTTTATGATGTTGATGAGCCAATTGGGCACAGCCTAACAGAATCAGAATTATTTGTAGATATATTACAAGCCGCAGAAAGCTTGAAGCGCCGTTTTGATGGGGAATTGGACGATCCAGAATTAACAGATCTAGACAAGATGCGTGAAATGTACTTGAGATTTATTTCAGGCACTCATGGTGAACATGCTGAAGAATCATATAAAGCCATGAAAGCTGATTTGGGGGGTAAAAAGCGCGGAGAAGACTGGTTTACATATAATGATATCATCAATGCGCACCCCACCCCACAAAGCTGCAGATTCAACGGTGCAATTCGTTGAAGACGTATCCCCCCCAGGAAAGATTAACAAGCATATCCATTGAGCTTGACAGTAAGCCCTGCTGTGGTACACTGACGGCTGAAGAAGAGCGAATAATACAATATGCGCGTGCCCTCATTGCTGTGTACACGGAGTTAGCGAACAGCCCGTGCCCGGTGTGCGGAGGATATGGGTCACTTGAGAGGCGTTTCAACAAGCAGGCATTCGAAGCCAATGCTGCATATAGTGATATTGTCGTCCGGCCTTGCCCCCACTGCGGAACCTTCCCAAAAGATTGCTTAGGGCGGCATAGTCGAACTTGGCAACATGCCTGCGATGCGCGCCCTTCCGAAAAAGACAGCAATTAAATATCTTTTCTGAAATCGTGTATAATGCTCTTGACTACCTAATAGGAGCATTCCATATGAAAATTTCAGCAAAAGAGCTTATGAAATTAATCGCCCAAGGCGGCCCAGCTGACCTACTTCCAGGACAGCAGTGGGACGTGTCAGAGGAAGACCTGCAGAGGATGATTGACGAAGGCGTAGGCCTAGAACCGTCATCTGCTGAAGGCAATCTAGCACGGGCGTTTGAGAGCGCAGGAAGCCCTCAGAGGCTTCGCCTCATAGATCCTGCGGGTAGCCTATACGACGTGTTTATATCGACTCAGAGAGCCGATGGGAGCCAGCTAATTGGCGTTCAGCCCCTAGAGCTTAAAATCGTTTATCCACAAACCTGGGATCGCTTTGAGTCATGGGCAGAGGCTGAGGCAACACTTCCAAATGGTTGGGAAGTGTATGAGTCTATTGGGGGCCAGCAACAGCAGCAAACTGCGTCTGCTGGGAAGAAATGGCTACTGATTTCTAGTAAAGGCGATAAAATTCAGATACTTAGAGTTCTTGACGAGCAAGACTGGGATTAGAAGTATTGGTATCCCAATATTTTTATCGGCATATCGATAACTGCTTGTTCTCAGGGGTGAGGGAAGAGGGGAGGCTTACTTTTCCGTATTCTTTTCTGCGGAGCGGAACTCGTCCTCGATTACGAGGTAATCGTACGAAGCTAGCTTAGCGTCACAGAAGACGACGTGCTTGCCGCTCCAGAGGCCCTGACCGGCGCGGGTCCACTCACCAGAACGCATGGACCCCACCCACTTGTCAATGAGCACTGTGTGCTCGTCAAGGCGCGCACGATAGCGCAGTTCGCTTTCATCTCCACGCAGAACGACTTGAATTGCTTCGGACATTTTAATTCTCCTTGTTAAACGACATGATACAACAGGTAGCGTACAGTTTGTCAATGGCGTTGATATTAGGCGTTTTTGGAACTACATAGGCATTCTCCTTATAGATGTTGTTTAATTCTGTTTCTTTCTTGTGTGCCCAGTCAATCAGAGTATCGTACGACCATGCCCCATCTCTAATCCCTTTTAGCTCTTCAGCGTCTGGCCGTTTTACACGAACTGTCCCCTCTACTAGAATTTCCTTTGCCATGCGCATTAGGCGCACGAGGTGCATGGCGTGCTTGCAGTCAAATCCTGATTCTGCTTCCATTTTTGCCCTGTCAGGATTTCTATTGTGCTTCCAATCTTGGTATTGTGAGTACTCTCGTTTTGCGTCCCGATAAGCCTTTTCTGCCTGGAGAATAGCGATATAATCTTTGCTCATGCCAAGCTTGTTCATTGCACATAGCCTAGCAACCATTTGAGGCAGTGCGTCGTGTTTATCATTAGGTAGGCGCAAGGTTTCCGCAAATAGTTCTCCCAAGCGCAAGTGGATGTTTTCCATTACCCGCTTATCCAGATCGTTTTCCTCCATAAGAAGCCATTCACGAATGAACTTATCAACTAGCTTTTCAGCTGCCAGTCTGTGCTCCCCTGGAATTGGTGGTCGTTCAGGCAGCCCGAAGTCTGCGCGGGTTGGTTTGTTCTCTACCGGATTCAGCAGCCATTTTCTGTGCGTTTTGATCCGGTTTAGCTGGGAAATTGCGTAGCCAGAGAACGTAAATTTTGCTTTTGCGGACAAAAATAGGTGTTTATGCTCAATTAGGAGACTTCCAATCTCGTCCTTGTACAAGATATCCTGCGGGTCGGAGAACAGAAGTTCAATAATGTTCGGATTACATTGTGCCGCGAGTGCAAAGAACTTGCCAAGTGCATAGATGCTTTGGTCTAGGGGCTGCCCTATAACTGCTGTAGTATTGATCTCGTTGCTTCGCATGTACTTTTCGATGGAGTCCCAAAACGGGTAGGCTTCTGGCTGACAGCGCTCGTCATACTGCTCAAACTTCTTGTGGAACGACAGAAAGTAGGCCTTAGGGGGTGTTGCAATTCCGCGAACGTCGATATCGCTATGCTCCGTGTACGTCCCGTACGCCCGAGATCCCGTAACGACCAGCAAATTTGTCTGCTTTTTGATGTCAAATTCCATAATGCGCCCTAGTTGAACCTGAAGTTTTTCTTAACCTCGGGGTGGTATCTGGTGATGAGCATGAGGTCGCAATAGATCTTAGGCGCCCCTCTGGAGGTAAACGCCCCACGAATCATCTGTTCATCCTCTTCTCGGTCAAAGGGTTCAATGGAAAATGAGCTTGGAGAGAATCTAACTGAGTCATGTTTTGTGTATGCCTCGATAATAGCAGCCATGTCGTTTTGTGCGTCTTCTTCAGCGGAGTACTTACGAATTCCTCCCTCCGGAAACTTATTTTGAGAAGTCCATAGGTCGATTCCCATAAGATTTCCCTGAAAGAGCCCAAGGTCCGCATGCCTGATTTGGCAATCCATTTGTTAGCCTCCATCCCTATTATACAATATCTGGTGTGAAAGTCAAGCGTTTAGTGTATAATACTACCTAAGGAGACTAGATATGACGAATACTGCGTATTATCCTGATTTTGCACTGCAACCGTGGCAGTTTGGGCAGCGCAAGAAGCTGCCGTTATTTATAAAAGAACGTTTGTCTGTTAAAAGGATCGAAGACTGGTACGCCCATTGGGGCGGTGATGTGTATATATCATTTAGCGGAGGAAAAGATTCTACTGTCTTACTAGACTTAGTGAGAAAATCCTTTCCTGATGTGCCCGCTGTGTTTGTGAATACTGGCTTAGAATATCCAGAAATTAGAGAATTTGTAGATAAATTTGATAACGTTACAATTGTTCGTCCCAAGATGTCCTTTAAAAAAGTAATAGAAAAGTATGGGTACCCAATAATCTCAAAGAGCACGTCGCAGGCAATTCACGAGGTACAGCATGCCAAGGATCCAAATGGGCCACTAGCTACGCTTAGGTTGACTGGGATCGGGCCTAATGGAAACTTTAGGCCCGCGAGCATGATACCTAAAAAGTGGCAGTTCCTATTAGGCGCCCCGTTTAAGGTATCACATAAGTGCTGCGACGTGTTGAAGAAGAATCCGGCTAAGCAATATGAAAAAGAATCTGGGCGAAAACCATATATTGGAACGCTGGCTACAGAATCAAAAACTAGGGAAAAACAATATCTTAAGAATGGCTGTAATGGGTTCAATATGAGACGCCCTGTATCAAATCCAATCGCTTTTTGGACTGAGCAGGACATACTACAATACTTGAGTAAGAACAGTATAGAAATTGCAGAACCTTATGGGGACATTGTAGAAAAAAACGGGAAGCTAGAGTTGACTGGAGAACCGAGAACTGGTTGTATCTTTTGTGGTTTTGGGGTACAGTTTGCGGATTCAAGAGATAAATTTACGCGGTTGAAGAAAACACATCCGCACCTGCACGATTATTGCATGACCACTTTAAAATTGAAAGAAGTTCTAGACTACATCGGGATTCCATCTGAGTAAGCCTATATATACCTGCCCATAATAAACCCATTGTGCTTGGCCCAACGTAGCAGAACAGACTTAGCTTTAGAATCGATGCTGGCGTTTAGCTTTCCGCGTGCTTGCGCGATAGTCTGCCCACGAACCTCTACAGTCACACGAAAATCTTCTTTATTGGGGTTATCCTTACGCATCTTCCGCAAAGAGAAAATATGCGATCTTCCACTGGCGCACGCATGTGCATAGCCAGCAATACAATGGTGCTGCTTATTTCCCTCTTCTGCTAACAAATCAGAAGAGTTAAGCTGCACGACTTTCCATACGCCAGATTCACCCTTAAATTCCCACGGTTTGATAGGAAGTCCGTCCCAAGCGATAATGGGTCCATATCTTTTCCGAACAACAGTTTCTCGATGCCATCCATTTGCTAGGCGCACAACAGATTCCACAGTGCGCCCCTTGAGAGTCTGCAGATCTTCCCACCGCATGTCTATGAAATCAAAGAGGTCTTCCACGCTTTTTGCGTCTAATTTTCCCTCGAACTTCTTAATGAATTCAATGAATTCGAACCATTTGGAACTGTGCTCATGGGCCAGGTAGTACTCATCGACTTTGGAGACAAATGCAGCAAGAAGATCTTTAGGGATTTCTAGTGCTTTTCCTCGTGCCCACCACATGTTTCCACAAATCGTATTTGTGGCTGGGGCTTGTAGAAAGTAGTAGCACTCGCGCTTAGTTAGCGCCTTATCTACGAGCTTAAACAGCGATGCTCCATGCGCAACTTTATATGCTACATCTTGCCACCTAACCAGGGCAACGACTCTATTCTTGTTAGTTATTAGCATATCTGGCTGTGGTCGGAGGAAGTTTGATAGAAGGAACGTTGGGATAGGGTACTTACAGATTAGCCACCTAAGGAATGCTAGCTGTTGCTTCTTTTTAGTATAATATTTTGGTTTCCAATCGCGTGGGTTTTTGATCCATGCATCTTTGGGTGGTTTAGCTGGAATTGTCTCTAGAATGAGTTCTCCACCCATCTTTTTATACTCATTCTTCCGCTTTTTTGCCGTCTTTTGGTCGTCACGTTTCGTATGCAGTGCCTTAAGCGCGACTTGTACGTTGTGCTCTTCGATGCTCAGGCGGGCTTGAGTCTTCTTTCCCATAGTACGTTTATACGAGAAATAGATTAGAATGTAAAGTTATTTTTGAGGTGGAACTATGTGTGCGATTTTACTGATGTTTAATGAGGCTGAAACTCTGTGTACATCGGAGGGCGCACAGGAAATGCTGTGAATTTTATCAGATCCAGCTTTAGTGATAAAGCTGGCACCTGCAGGAATTGCAACATCTTTTGCGGCGTCCCAGTCAATCGGAGGATTAAGCGCGATTTTGGCCATGATCATCGGTAGAATCTCCCTAATTCACCACCAAGCTCATTTTTGATAGATCCTGTGTCCACACCAAGTTGTATTTCCATGCCTCCAGGAATGCCATTGTCTTCTAACATCTTTTTGGTGTCCCACCAGGCATCGAAGCTCTGCGCTTGTATTTCGTCTGGCGTGGAGTACGGATCTGTGTTATACCACCGTAACATTATCTTATTTCCATCGTAAACGCCACGCACGAAATCATCAAACGGGCTAGTCGCCTGGTTATGAATCATTGCGGCATGCTGCTCCTCGATTGGACCCCAAACAAGCTCGCCCGTAGCTGGGTTGTACGCAAACCGGCCAATCGTTTTGGTGCCACCATGCATATCCGTATATTTGTGCGTGTTATCCAAGATAAAGTCTGCATCTGTCGTCCAGTTCTGCTGAAGCTGCGGAGCTAGAATTACACCAACTGGATCAGCTGCCGTTTTCAGCGCAGCTACAATTTTCTCAAGCCTATTCATGCCCATATGATACCTCATGCCTAGCAAGCAGGCTTAACTTCTGTATTATTATACCGCATATTATTCTGTTTGTCAAGTGTTTATACTAGGCTGTGGGAGTTGACATTGCTAGAAGTTAACGCTTAGTCAGAAGTTAAAGCTTTGTTTTACAAGACTGATAGAGTAAACACATGTACGCACTTAAGAATGCTTTACTTAGAATAGGTATGTATTCATACGCACTGACCCGCAGCCAAATAGAAAAACTGCACGCGCCGCATTCTCAGTTTGGGATCCTCTCTGCGCGGAGACACGAGTACTCAAACAAGGAAAATAAGGATCGAAAAGGAGATCTTATTAGGTATGTCCAAGATCTAAACTTGCGCTGGGAAACGACCCAGGGAGTTTGGCCAGAGAAGGGTGAGTTGGGTTTTGGAGTAGAAGATAGTATCCTTGTTTGGGATGTCCCATTTGACTTTTTGCTTGATCTCGGCAGACTATATGAACAAGAGTCTATAATATTCAAGCCGCAAAACGGCCCTGTGGGGATGTACGATCTGCAGAACAATGTTGCTTTTATTTGGGACGACTACGATATTACTCCAAATGTTAAAAAGCCCCGCATGGTGGAGGATGGCGAGAAGTTGCCCAACTCTACCAACATTCGAGATACACAGGTAACATACGGATTTAACTTCGATATGCCAATACCGTTTTCGTCTACCCCAATAGTACGCGTTCCAGATGAGCAGATGCAAAGCTTAGGTTAAAAGGAAATAATTGGGATATGCCACTTGGGGTCTAAAAGATAAAAATTCCACGGTATGTGTAAAATTTCCACTAACTCTCCAACTATGCCCCACTTACAGTGTGCCTCTACGCATGTAGAGCGCACGACAAACTTAAAAACAGAGCAGCAATACTTGCATACGTAAATGGAAAATTCGGACGGTGTTTTTTTAAACTGTCTTCCACAGGTTGGGCAGGCGCTTTTAAATACGCGCCTCCGGAAGTACGCCTTTTTTACATGCACTACTGATTTATTACTTTTTTCTGGTACGCGTTGGATGTACTCGCGTCGAATTTTTAGTATTTCTTTGTGCCTTCGATGTGCTTTCTGTTTACCCATTGTACGTGCATTATACTGAAAAGTGATCAGGATGTCAAGAATCAATCGCTAATTAAACTTATCCTTTGATTTTAGGATAGTATATGCGTAAATGGAGGCCTTCGTGCGCTGGGCAGCGATCATTGATTACTCTAGAGAAAATCTTGCGCCAGAGATCTGGAGTTTGGATACGGACATGCCCAAACTGCAGAAAGAGATCAGAGAAGATATCTTAGACATTGTTTATTCAGCGCTAGATGACGTAGGCATTTCAGAAGAGGCATTAGAGGATTTGTTCATTTACGGGTCACTGCTTGGGAATCAGTACAATAAGTCTACAGACTTGGATGCCCGTATTGTACTGTCTCCAGATGCGCTGCCTGAGAAGCTAAAAGGCGTAACTGGGGATCAAATATATGAACTTTTGCGGCACACTGTCCATGATATGCCCCTAGGTGATACAGAGCACCCGTTTAACGCAACAATCATTGTTTCTGGGGACGAGACAGATCTTGACAAATCTCCTCTTGGCAAAACACCTGAGGATGCCGTTTATGACGTTCTGGCAGACAGCTGGGTTGTAGATCCATTTTTAAGAGATGAAGAATTTGATCCAGATGAGGAGTTCGCTGAGGAGCGCGACGAAGTTGACGACGTTATGCAGCGGCTGGACAACATATTTAGAGACACAAAAACAGATATAATAGACTACGGAATGATAGAAGATGCCCTGTCTGGCGTTAAGGATAAAGATAAGTTTAAGGAAAAGTTGGATAAGAAATTAAAGGATATCGAATCAGGCGTTGCAGATGCTGTGTCTGAATATGAACGAATCAAAAAAGAGCGTACAGATGCATACGCTAAAGGCAGGCGCCACGCCGATCCAGCTAATATAGAGATGAAGTACTTAGAGCGGTATAAATATTGGGATACATTGAAACAAATTAAACATTTAATGGAAGATGGAATAGACAATAACGAAGTGGAAATTTTGGAGGATGCTATGGCAAGTAAACTGCGCACTGCGCATGGTCAACTAGCGCCTTTTACCATTAAAGCATACACATTATCTGAGGAAGAGGCTAAGAGTCTGGGTGAGAAAATAGGAATAAATTGGGACGAGGAAGACTTTGATGTTGAGCAGCTTCAAATGGGCTATGACGTTGAGCTAGAGCACGGTACTAAGCTCGGAGAGGGTACAGACGTTACAAATGACGATCCAGAAGCAACGGCACAGATTGTATGGGCACATCTAAAAGAGCTACCTGATTATTACGACAGACTTGCTAAGATGGAAGGCGCCGGAAAAGAGAATCTACAAAAAGAAGCGAGTCTAACATGGGATCAAATAGTTCTAGAAGAGCTAGGCAAGATAGAAGATGAAAAAGGCGTACAGATTCCTGCAGCAGAAAGGCAGGAGCTTCTTGCAGATATTCATAGAACATTAATGAAATCTGACACGGAAGAAGATCTCAACAAAGCACTCGCAATGCCGGAAGGCCCGAGTATGTTTGGCACAACAGAAGACTACGTTAGGGATATTGTCCACGCAGAGGCAGAGTATTATATTGAGGAGCTTATGGATGTTGACGCGTCTTTGAATTTTTGGGCGCAATTCATGCCGGCAGAGGCTATAAATTTTTGGGACTTGGGCATGCATAGATCTCAAGTCGCTCAAATGCTTGGGCAGGTTCCGCTCAGAGGAACCTACAGAATAACGGATGATCAAATTACATTTGACAATACACAAGATGCACAAGCTGTTTGGGAATACTTTACACTGAATATGTGATATGCAACTAAAAAGAGCAATAAAATTACTGGCTTTTCCATTCCTCGCTGATCCACCGATCCCAAGCGATCAGAAGTACAAGGGAATAATAGAGTTTCCTGGATTTCACACCACCCCATCATTTGAGATCGCAGCAATGTACTCCATAGGGCGAATACATCAGAATTTTACAATGGAAGAGGGCGGTGTTAACTACGTTACTGATTATCCGGTTGTAGTTTCCCTGGATATGTCGGGATATGAAAAACATACGGATTATGATGCAGAGAAGATAGTAAAGGATACCTTTGAGCAGCACCTTAAAGAAGTCCTTGAAGATCTGCCTGAGGATGCAACCGATGAAGATATTGAAGCCAAGATACGGGATACTGTAGAGTTTGGAGATTGGGGTGGAAGTGAGTATAGTTCTACGCCTCTAGATTTCCTTTCAGAAAATACATTTATGCATTTCTCTAACCCGCTTGCATGCCTAGCAGATCATCCGGATGCCGCTAGCATAGTTAGGGAATTTGAGAGAAGTGGACAAATTCCTGCAGACATACTTATGGAAGCCACTGAACAATTTAGATATGTAGATGATATAGATGAACAGCGTATCACAGCGGTATACTACGTGACTCCAGTAGCAGACGAAATGTCTGATTATATGGATGAGGACTACGATGAAGCCGCGTTTGCTGCCCGCTGGCCGGGATTCGAAAAGGTTGGTCCAGATGAGGCCTATGGTGGGCAGTTCTCCCCAAGTTACGCTAAGGTATACGGGGACACAAAATCTGAAGATGAGTATCACGGAACTACCTACGCACGCCTATTACAGGCTGCGCCATTTCTAGCAGATGTTCTTCCTCTGCCCCCGTCTCCACCATATGAGGAATCTACGGAATGAAAATATCTGCACAGGAAGCGTACGATAATGAGTACGGTGCTGATTATTGGGGAAACCGAGGCGCCGGGGTCCTAGCTGTTGCAAAGGACACTGGAAATATTTTGGTTGGCCTAAGGTCCGCTTATGTGAACGAGCCAGGAACATGGGGCACCATCGGGGGCAAAGTAGACGACGACGAAGACTTCGAAGCGGCAGCACTTCGAGAGTTCGAAGAAGAAACTGGATATTCTGGCCCCATAGAGCTTATATCAGGGTACAAATTCGTAGACGCCCAAGTGTTTGAATATCAAAACTTCATAGGAGTAGTTCCAGAGGAATTCGACGTTGGAGCAACTACCTGGGAGACATCCTCGTTTGCCTGGATGTCCTACGAAGAGGTAACTGGTCTGAGCCCAAAACATCATGGGTTAGAAGCCTTACTATCATTTGACGCTACTAAGATAAAAGACCTCGTGCAAAGGAAGTCTACTATGGACAGATTAAGTAAAATTATTGCCTATCTAAAAAGAATGTCACAGTCTATAGGGGATATTCCTATTCGAGATGAAGATATAAATCCTCTGTCCATTCAGAGGTCTCCTGTCTCTGAAGCTAAAAAAGAAAGAAATAAAGATAAGAACAAAAGTAAAAGAAAAAAGGATGAAGATGCTACAATCTTAGGTGTTGATGGCGATCCTGGATCAATAGGAATTTTTAATATGGCGCCAGAATACAGAGGGACACCACACGCGGCACAATTTGACGAGCGGGCTTTAAAAGCAGAAGTGTATAATTGGCTTGTTGACAATTATGATGTATTCAGTTCAAATGCTGACCGCGTAGAGGCAGCTGGAATAGACTTTGGGCACCCAGAATGGGAAGACGATCAATACCACTGGATTTGGGATTTAGTTGAAGACGCAGACGACATAGAGTACTTATCTGATCGGGGATTACAATGAAGAAACTATCACAAATGGATCTTACAGACGGATTGTCTGAAGACAAAATTATACAGATAGAGGAAAGTCTGCGATCTTCCGGGCTACCACAAGAAAAGATTGATGAAATTGCAGATTCCCTTCGAGCAACGTATGAAAATACAGAAGAAGTAGGAACTACGGATCCTATGTCCCCAGAAGCTCCGCAGGCGCCGCCGCAGCCAGACACCGGAAAGCGCGTGCTGCAGCCAGGCAAGCTGTTGGGCAGTCAGGTTGTTACTGCAGATGAGCTACTACGTAGGGTTTCAATGTCGCGGAGGCTGCAGCTGTGTGCTGATGATTTAGCTATTTTTGAGGAGGAGGTAGAGTCCGCTGCAGAGTATTTAGTTGAGGAAGAGGGGTTGGACTTCGATGTGGCCTGGGATCTAGCAGCAGAGACGATCTATAACGAGTTTAAGGGAGAATAGGCATGCGATACTTAAAAGTAGCAGTTGACTACTTGAAGCTTGCAGTATGGGATGAGCCCGCAATTGTAAAAGACAAATATTCAGAGCCTATGAGCTTGCCCGAGTCTCTAGGAGGACCATCTGGGCAGGGTAGTAAGGATAAGAAACGCCCCATCAAGGAGAGAAAACGCGATAAGTCCGATTCTGAATGTCCCAGAAAGGCTTTCCCGTTTAAGACAGAAGAAGAATCTCCTAAGTACGGAAAAGTAACAGAAAATCTACCCATGGCAATTGAAACGCTCTACGTAGTTGAGGAAGAAAATAAAAAGAAAAGGTAGACAAACAGCACCTATTTGCGTATAATCCTCTCAGAATTGCTATTTTTTGGGAGGACTTTTTTATGTCTAAAATTGAAACTTTAGAACATCGCATTACGCAAGCGTCTGAGGCCTATTACAGAAGCACTCCGATCATGTCAGACGCTGCGTTTGACGCTCTTGTAGACGAGCTTCTTGAGCTAGACCCCAAAAATAAGATTGCGTGGAGTATCGGATTTTCTAATTTGGAAGCGTCACCCCTCAAGAAGGTAAAGCACTACATTCCGATGGGAAGTCAGCGTAAAGTAAACACAGACGAGGAGTTTTTGGCCTGGGTTGCCAAGACTGGGGCCGATCAATTTGTGCTAGAAGAGAAGCTAGACGGGCTATCAGTAGAACTTGTCTATGCGAATGGGCGCCTCGTGCAAGCCAGCACACGCGGAGACGGTAAAATTGGGGAAGATATAACGCATAATGTATTACAAATGCAGAATGTAAAAGAGGTGCTTACAGAATTTACTGGGAGTCTACGTGGCGAAATTATTATGGAAAACGGCGTATTTGAGAAAACGTTTGCCGCAGAAGGAAAGAATACGCGAAACCTAGCGGCTGGTATCGCTCGTAGAAAATCAAAAACCGACGATGCTAAGTATCTTAAAATCCTGTATTTTGACTATGACGGCGCGTGGGAGACTCCCGTTAAATCAGAGTTTGAGAAGATAATGTACATTTCAGCCGTCCTAGAGCTACAAACAACTAGGTCTATGCGCGTAGGCATTGAAAATGCTGTTGGGTGGTACAACCACTACCAGGAGTTCGAACGTGGTGTGCTCGATTATGCTATAGACGGATTAATCTTTAAAGTCAATGACTTGCAGTTACAGGGCAGTCTTGGCGTCGTTGACGACCGACCACGGGGGCAAATCGCCTGGAAATTTGCAAGCCAAGCAAAAGAATCTGTCTTAGAAGATGTCTCCTGGGAGGTTGGTTTAACTGGCAGGATCACCCCTGTGGCGCACGTAGCGCCTGTCTCAGTGGCTGGAGTGACCATCCGAAGGGCAAGCCTGCACAACGTGTCTATGCTGCGCTCTCTGGGTGCCTACAGGGGCGCGAGAGTCCTAGTGAGCCGACGTGGGGATGTCGTTCCGTACATCGAGGAGGTGTTGGACCAAAAGGGGTTTGATGTCGAAATCCCAACGGAGTGCCCGACCTGTGGAAACGCGGTTTCTGAAGATGGAGAATTTCTAGTTTGTAGCTCTGTTGAGTGTGGGTCTAAGATATTCGGGGCGATCAAAAAGTGGATCAACGTCTTAAAGATCGATGCGGCCGGCGATGCATTTATTTCGCTTGCCCTTGAGAAGGGTCTGATTCAGGACCCTGCGGATTTGTATCTGTTAGATCCAGAAGAACTTGCTAAATTTCCTGGCTATGGAGCCGCAAGCGCCAATAAACTTGTAACCAATATACACAAGAAAAAAGAGGTTTCGTTTTCAGATTTCATGGGGGCACTGAACATTCCCAACGTGAGCACGAGCACTTTTTCCGCGCTCGAAAAGGCAGGGTTTTCGTCAGTAGAAAAGCTAAAAGCTGCCTCAGAGGAAGACCTTATTGCCACAGATGGGGTTGGTCAGAAAACTGCGCAGCAGGTGATCAGCGGTCTGGAGCAGCGTGCGCTTTTAATCGAAAAACTGCTAAGCGTTGGCGTTACAATACGTGTTAAAGCTGGTGGGAAGCTTGTCGGTAAGTCATTTTGTTTTACTGGATCGCTTCCAAGTGGGATGACACGATCTGTGGCGCAATCACTGGTGCTCTCAGCCAGCGGGGAAATAAAAACTGGTGTGAGCAAGGGCTTAGATTATCTCGTGCAGGCAGATCCAGACTCCAATTCTGCAAAAGCTACAAAGGCAAGGAAGTATGGTACTGCAGTGATCAGTGAAGATGATTTTTTAGAGCTAGTAGATTTCTCTCTAGAGAGCCTTTTGTGACGGGCGAGGTCATCGACTTTGCTGTCGTTGGCTTTGTACAAGCAAACTTGGATGAGAAGAGGTTTGCACACCCCCAGGTGTTTCCCGTTACAGTGTACTTAGTAATTACCAACAGCAGCCTTGTGGTGCTTAAGCGCAGCGCTGTAGAAATGTACTCAGAAGAGCATTTTGATCGTACCTTAGAGGGTGCTGCTTGCGCTGCGAACCATTTTAAGGATATGGCTGAAGAACGGATGGGCCGCTACGGGCAACGTCGGTTGGCTGAAATTCTCTTCCGCAGCTTGGACAATGCGCCCTTTTCGATCTGCTGAGCCCTAGATTTCGTGTACTTTAGAGCATTTCCGCATTCCGCTAGCGTAAGTCCGTCAACGTAGCGGAAACGCACAATAATAGCTTCTGCCCACGTTAGGACTGGTACAGCCTCCAGTATGTCCTCTAGTAGCGGGTCGTGCGTGGTTGGTGAGGCGATCATTCCCTCATCAAGCACGACGGCGATGGGGTCTTTTACACACCCGACTGTGATGGTGTACCCATACTGCATTTCGATCTTTCTAGCCTTTTCGCGCTCTTGGTGAGCAGATCTTTGGACGTGGAGCGGTAGGCGCACGATGTTTCCGGATGTCAGCGCAGCCTCACGAATGTATTTGTTCACCCACGGGGTAGCGTATGTGATAAATTTTACGCCCCGAGTTGTATCAAAGCGATCAAATGCCGCCAAAAGCCCTAGATTTCCCTCTTGTACGAGATCAAGAAAGTCTACTCCTCTCCCAGTCCACTTGCGGGCGATCTTCATTACAAGGCCTTGGTAATCTCTAATAATTTCGTCTTTGGTCATTCTGTCTCCTTATAGAACAGAATTAACAATATCTGAAATCTGATCGGCAACGGATTTGTTTGCCCTTTTTACCACGAATATACCTGTGTGGATCCATCGGTCTACTAGTTCAATCGACAACCAGTGTCCCGAAACGGGCAGGGCGTCGTGCGCACTCCAAACTGCTCGAATATGTCCGCCGTCACAGTCTGTTTGGCCATGTACACCCATAACGGTTAAAGTTTGCCCCACAGAGTACATATCTGTATTTTGTACAAACGTCAGGATATCTCCGGTACAGATCATACGTCCTCCAAGCTTCCTAATTTATACATGACTGACGTAGAAATGTCAAGAACTTTATGCGCGTTCCGATAAGATTATTGCTGGGACGACTAAAAATGTTGTTATTCCGTACGCTTGTGCTCTATCAAGCATATCTAATGTTCCTGTTGAAATTCCGTCATATATGGATATCAGTGCGCCTGAATGCGTTTTTAGGTATGCAGCCATTTTTGCGTTCCTGCGGACGCCGGCCGACTTTCCATATTGATTCCAATTAGCCTTGAACATCTTGACCGGAATGTCATTGTTGAGTGCCCACCGCTCCCCAAGCTGATCCACTCCTGTTGCGTGCCCAGAAACAACTTCAGTGATATCAAACTTAGACGCCTCTACAGCGGCACAAACGAGCGCGTAGTTTTTTATGTCCCGACTTCCAGCAATACAAACTTTCATATAAAGCCTCCTTGTTCTTGTATTATACAGAGAGAACGCTTGACAATACTTTGAAAATTTAGTATAACTTTATGCGGAGGAAGTAGTGACGACGATCAAACTTGTGAGCGATTTGCATTTTGTACACCACCCTACACCAGACTTACTGGTGCAGGCTTTGGCGGATAAAGATGTAGACATTTTAGTAGTTGCGGGGGATATTGCAAACAAATTTACGCCTTACGGCATTGATTACCTCAGTGCGTTATCTAAGATTT
>Ga0307377_10001544_pt1 | contig 28742 bp, 29 predicted proteins | sample TR3MG_FD_202535 | JGI IMG/M metagenome (GOLD analysis project Ga0307377, IMG submission 202535) | Soil microbial communities from Risofladan, Vaasa, Finland - TR-3 | ecosystem: Environmental > Terrestrial > Soil > Coastal area > Acid sulfate soil | place: Finland: Risofladan, Vaasa | collected... | reverse complement strand
TTTTTTAACAGCAGTGTGTCTATAGGTTTGGAACACTTCTAATGTGTCGATACCGTTTGGACAGACTGTGCGACAAGCACCACACAACATACATTGGTAGATTGCATCGATGATTTTTTCTTTGTCAAAATCAATCTCTTTATGCGCAAGTGATTTGAGGATTCTATTTCGTCCTCCTGCATAATCTCTTTCGGCGTAAGTTGTGTTATATACTCTACAAACAAGCCTACAATACCCGCATTGAACGCAACGCTCGTAATCTAATTCCGCGTGAGATTCTGGATCAACTAAATTTTCTTGATCAGGAGGAAACATACCTGATACAGGAGGTCCAGTCGTTACTACTTTTTTTACATCTTCACTTACTTTTTCATTCATTTTTATTTTTACCTCATTTCAATATTTTTTAATTTTAGGCTGCTTTGTAGAGTCGTTTTGCTATCCAGAAAAGGAGTCCAACGCGCCAAGACCTCATTTTTGCTTTCACTAATCTATACGAGTTCACGAGATCTTCAGAATCTATTTTGTTTTTCAACTTCCTCAAGTATTCTGCTCTTTCAGGATCGTATTTAAGAAAATAGAATGTATTTACTACACCTAAAGTGTATAAACTATCTTTACTTTCGTAGTTATTTATTGTAATATCGTTAAAAACTGCTTTAATACCGAAAAATTCTCGAGAGTTCTTAATATCCGAAAGACCGAACAGTTTAATTCTATTTCCTCCCTTAGCTCCAGACATCAAATAAAAAGCATTTCGATACTTTTGCTTAGAGGTCCTTTCCATGTAAAAGTTGTAAAAATCTTCAATTCTATTATCAGATACAAAATATTCTTGAAAGATCAGATTTTGGCACCATCGCCCAACATTAACTTCAGTATCGGCTATGTCGCGCCATTTTTCCTTTAGATACCATTCTTCAACACCAAGTCCGGCTAATTTTGAAGCAGCATCTTTAGCAAATGAGACACTCTGAGAAGTCGCACTAGGATCACCAGAATATACAGCATAGACGAAATAAGCTCTAGATGGAAAGGTCCAGTGAGCATACCTTTCAAAGCTTTTATCTGAAAGCGATAGGAAAAAAGGTTTGTATACCTCATTATTTTTCAATATTCGAAAAAATTCTGAAGAATTTTTAAATGTGTTAAAACTGTACCCTATCATTTCCATTGATGTGTTAAGAGATGTCACTTCTAATTCTACTTCAGCAACAGCGCCAAAAATACCAAATGAACCGATTATGTCATCAAGTGATAAGTCTCCCTGGGAGCTTCTTGAAATCGTTTCAACAGAACCGTCAGGTTTAACAAAGACTACAGACTTAATAGCATCTTTCATTATTCCGTTTCTTAAGACTCCGATACCTACTTTCCCCGAGGTTACTACAAAACCACCAACACAACTAGATTTATAACTAGTAGGGTAGCATTTTGGACCTAACCCATACTCAAGGAGGGCTTCGATAAGTCTTAACCATGAAATTCCAGCACCACATCTAACAATCTTATTATTGGCATCGATTTCATAGATTTTATCCATTCTTCGCATGTCAATAATTACACCTCCATTAGTTGGGGTTGATGCTGAATAACATGAACTTCCTGCGGCTCGAATTGTCATTGGAATTGAGTAATTTCGGCATTTTTTCATCACATTCGAAAGCTCTTCAGTTGTACCAGGTCGAACTACATGAGTTGCTTGATATTCTTGTTTGAACTTGTAGTGATACTTCGATAGCAACGAAAGATCACCGGAAGTTGCTTCAATGTCGTACATATCCGTGCTTACATGGGCAGGGGGTAGGATTTCTTCTAATTCTTTTGTAAATTTAGTCTTTTCATTTTCTTGTTTTTCTTCAACTTTTGGTTCGTTCATTTTCTTTTTCACCTCATTTTATAAGAAGAGCCCTAAAAGAAAAGCGCCCCACCATCCAGCTAAGGTAAAGTATCCTGTCATTCTTGCGAGATTTCGTTGTCCAGAAGCACCGAATAGAAAGCTTGCAGTTCCAGTCATTAACCCTGTTGCTCCAAGCATTATGTGGAGTGCATGGATCATTCCAGAATAATTGAGTATTTCCGTTGGACTCAAGAATACTAATAAAATAACATTTAATATTGTAACAATAAGAGCTCCTCCTGCACAATATCCGTGCCATAAAACATATTTATGTTCGTCGTATAAGACAAGAATGGTGCCAATTGATAAAGAAATTAAAGCTGGTAAACCTAGGATTATTCCTACATGCCAACTAGTAAAAACATCGTATTCATCATTCATCAGCGCTGTTGGTCTAGGCGCAAGGATTTCAATACCGTTCAATACGACTATTACAGTCATCAAAGTTCCGAATAGAATTATCCAAATCCAAATCAGAACTTTTTGTGTACCTTTTTTTCTAAAATTCAATGTTAAAATCAGTGCTATAAAGATCGCAACAGCTATAAAAGATAGTAATATTTGTATCTCAGGTTCCATATATCTTACCTTTTTTTTAATTTATTTTTTGTTAAATTTTTAATATTTTATTTAATCATTTATTTTGCTAAATTTAGGTTTTTATTATAGAATAACTACGAATAAGAGTAATAAAAATCCTAGGATCATGTAAAGAGACGCAATCTTAAAAATGAGGAAAGTGAACTTATTTGAAGGTTTTAATAAGTTTTTTATTACTAAAACTAAAATTATTAGACAACAGACCCCCCAAATGATTCTTATAATCGCATTTGCCCCTAAAATCCTAGCAGCCTCGTAAAGCGCTAAACTACTAATTAATGCCCCTATGGTTATAACTCGCATTGTTTGTGTTCTTGAACTTACAATTGGCCACATAGGGATTCCCGCATCTTTATATCCTTTATAATTTTTGGGTATTAACGCTATTGTAAGAATATGGACGGGAATCCAAGCTAGAATGAAGATAAGAAATAAGAATCCAATCCAGTCTAAACTTCCCATTATAGCGGTCCTACCTGCCCATGCCGGAAGACCACCAGCAATCCCTCCAAAGATTATGCTATACTTAGTTCTTCTTTTCAATAGAATACTATAAATTGCGATATCAAAGAAAAAACCTAAAAATATAATTAATGCAGTTAACCAATTGAGAGTTAGAAATGCAAGAACGATACCTGTAACAGTTAACACGGTTCCAATTGTAAGAACAGTAGATGTTGTAACTTTACCACTTGGTAACGGACGAGTTTTTGTGCGCTCCATGATTGCGTCAATATCTCTATCTATATACATATTCAGTACGGTAGTACCTGACACTGTGAGGTATAATGAGATTACCAGAGATAGTAAATTGAGCCAGTTTATCTCAATTACTAAACTGAAGGTGGTAATTAAATAAGATAAAACTCCAGTATAAAGCAAAAGTATGGTTTGTTTAGTTTTTATTAACTCTCCAAAGAGAGATAATATATTTTTTAAGTCCAAGACCATCCTCACAGTTAATTAATTATTTTTAAGTTAGTTTAGAAGTTAATGGGTTAGGTTTTAGATTTTTACCCAGCGCGTATAATCCGAGTACAAAGCCTGCCAAGAGAAACCATACTCCCAGAAATGTAATAGTCAAAAAGATACCAACACCTTCCCATTCTACCGGACGTACCATATGTATCATAGCAAAAGGAAATGTTAAATTAACCCCGATAAAAAATATCCAACCTAGAATTTTTTTTAGTCGACCTTTAACTCTGAAAAAGTCGATAGCATGTATCATCAGAGCCACAGCGATCATCACTGCCAATTGGTGCCAGTGTGCAACGTTAAAATTGTACTCCAGTTGTACATACGAATGTAATCTGTATACATCATCAGTGACAAGCCCAACATAGATTTGAGGGAAAACTATAAGTTCTGCAATAAAAAGAAGGTAATAATATGTCAATTTTACAGGTTCCCTAAACAACGCTTTAAGCTTTTCTGAACGCGATGCTGATCTGTAATCGTCTCCTAAATGTTCCTTAATAGTGGTCTTCATGCCAACTATTGACATAATTATAGTTACTAGTATCAATAGCCCAGCGCCCACCCATATTACGTAATGGTTTAGAACCCAAGCACCATAAGATAACGTTATAACGCCAATCGGAGTAAACAATAACAAATAAGTATAAAGCTTACCTGACAATTTACTCGTACGGAAGGCGACCAGCATAACCATAGCTGCTGATTGAGCAAGTTGTATGTGAAGGTGACCAACTATCATGTCTTGGACGATATCGTGTTCGTGCCCGAAAGTTATCCCGTGTCTAATGATTGCTTCTGCTAAAAATGCAATAGGTTCGCGATTTAGACCCCAAATACTATTCGTAAAGTTTTCAATAGCTGCGAGAGCGCCATATATTGCCGAAACCATTATGCATATCGCTAATATTACGAGATTAAAATATTCCAAATTCAACCCTCGGAATGTGGAACCTCTAGGGTTTGTTTTTGGAAATCTACCCTTTACTGGCCACGCTGCTATAACAAATACAATTCCACCTATGAAACAAAGTAGCATACCAAACGTGAAAAGCTCGTGGAATAATCTTAAACGTGTATATGCAAAAATCATTCCGTTTATACCAACAAGAAACGCACTGGGAATAAGCAGAACTTTTAAAGTAGGTAGCCACTTCTTACGGATTTCGTAGTGTTCTAATACCCAGAATGTGTTCGCTATTAAAAAAGGTAAAGCTAACGAATGATATATCATGACAATTCGAGCTGTTCTAGATATTACGTCGTCGCTAAGGAAGAAAGGAAAGATCGGCTCTCCCCCAATTAGGACAGTCAACGGCTCGGAAAAAGTCAGATACCAAAGTACTTGAACAAATACGAATAAAAACAAGATATAATGTATCTTCTTAAAACTCGTTTCTGGTTCAAGTTTCATCTCCTGCGTTTCCATTGAGGATTCTAGACCAGTTTTAAATGGAACTATTTCTGTTTCTATTTTTAACACCATTGTTTGTTTTATAGATTAATAAATTTTTTTTAAAAACCCTATTGATTAAAATATCTTTTGTTTATCATTTACTTGATATCTATTCTTGCCTTCTATTTTTGGTGCGTTTTTTGTCCTAACATAGGTAAGATAAAAAGCAACCCAAATACGATGATCGTCGAGACAATTGTAGGAATTACTGCTAAAGAGAAAGTTCCATGTGGGTTATAGTAGGGTTGTCCAATGTAAAAATGTTCTGTTAAACTTCCACCGAGTGAACAATGGGCTGTTACAGTAATATTAGCCTTATCTCCGGCTGGAAAACTTAGGATATAATTATTTATGTTGTGAGCTGGTTGTTCCGTGAAGTGGAACGAATAATCAGGAGCTTCAGGAGGATGATAAGGATCACTGCTATTAACCCAAACTTCCATTAAATATATATAGTGATAAGTAGGATCCGTAACTCCGTGCGTAATTTTAACACTAAGTTCTTGTGCATCTAGATCGTATTCCATATCCATAGTTATAGGACTATGCGCTTTCACACTAAAAGCGCTCAAATTTATACCGATAATCAAAAAGATGCATAAAATATAAAAAATATTTTTTCTTGACAAAATAATTTGGTTAATTCTCAAAATTGTAATTTATAATTGTTAAAATTGATAAGGAATTTAATATTTTTGGAAAAGGAAAAAAGAAAAATAGAAAATTTAATTTTATCGTTTATTCTTTCTTTTTTAAGCCAGGGATTGCGAAACTCCATATTTCTGGAAGCAGCATTCCAAATGCAAAAAATACAGCCGTAATAAGTAGCACAATTGGTAGAACAGTTAATATCAATACCAATAATGGGATGTCAGTAGGATTAAGAGTAAATAATGCCAGAAGTACACCAGCAAGACTAACAACCAGACCTCCTATTGACATTAGTAAAGCTTTCCAATTGGTTTTTTTAATCTTAAATGTTATATACAATGGAAGTAGTATAATCGAGAGGCTACTTGGAATGTGGGCAACCATAACCGTTGCAGAAGCACCAGGGCTAGCTACTGCTTTAGTAATTCCTACTAAGACCACCATAACTAAGACAAAAAACAAGTAAATATATCCATAAAGTTTCTTTTCCTCAAACACTGCGAAGTAAAGTCCTGTTGCAATGCCACCGGGTAAAAGAACTGCTACTGCTGACACTAAAGGAGATAGTAATAATGAGTAATCGTTGGTAAATACAAGCACTACACCCGCTACGAATAGCACTATAAATGCTATCGCCCAAAATAAATGATAAAGCTTTTTGTTTTTTAAAAAGTCAAGCAACATAAACAGTCCAAATAAAATCGCAGCGATTCCTGTTATTAAAAGTAACATAACTGCTCCTGCATAAGTTGAAACTACGAATTGTAATATCATTTTTTACATCACATTTTTATTCTTCTTTTTTATTTTAGAGTTTTTATATTAAATTTAATTTATTTCTTATTTTGATGAGTTCTTTTTATACATTTCAGTTATAAGAAATAAAAGACAGTTTAAATATCAATTATTGATCCTCTTAACATATTCTTTGTTGTAGGAAATCAACAAAGCTAATTTTACTAAATATAAAAATTAAAGTTAAAACAAAAAAATCTTTTTATAATAATTAACGATTCTTAGTTATTATTAGTCAGATTGCCGAGGCTCATAGGATAACTATGAAGAATGTCATCTAAAAGGAAAAATAGTGATAACCCTAAAATAATAAGTAGAATTTTATTCTGAAAAAAAAAGATCACATAGCCCTTTCATTCGGCTTATATTATAGATATTATATAACTCAATCAGTATGATTATTGTACTATAATTTATATCAATTTTTTTTAATTGCGTTTAAATTGGATAGAAAATTTGTTTATTTCTAAAGAATGTGCCAAAAAGTAAAAAGACCTTTAGTGATCAATTAATCAATCGCCCTCTTTACACTATTTGAATTTTCGCGTTATATTCTTTATTAATTTGATTTATGATTTCCCTTGAGAGTTCTACTTCTGGAAGGAAAAACACAGGGCACTCTTGGAGGATTGCTAAGGAAATTGAGTAGCAATCCGAAATGGCGATGTGATATCTACATTTAATATTAACTGCTTTTTTGAACAACCATGTGTCACTTATAGTGTTCATTATACCTTCTATCTTTTTTAAAACCATCTCAGCTTCAGTCATACCTTTTTCGCGACAAGTTATATAGAAAAGTTCTGATTTGATTAAATTATGCCCATATAGTATTATCTTTGATTCTTGGGTAAAAACATACTCATCTAATAAAGAATTAATATCTCGTGCTTCACTTATGAGATAACCAAGTAAAACACTTGTGTCCAAAACTAGATTAGGGGTATCAATTAAAATTCGCTTAATACTCATTGAATCACTTCTGTTTATTCTTTAAAGGAGCAAGATTTTCTTCTTCTTTCAAATCTTTCCTTTTTTCATCTAAATAAGACTTCTTTACGGATTTTGGTAATATTCCTTTCAAGCTTCTGAATTGTTGTAAATTTGATTTTCTAATCAGGTTCGATGGTTGGTTTTCTATGAGATATCCAATAAGATCGTTATATGTTATAGCTTCCCCCTTTAGTTCTTCTAATCTTAGCTTGATCCTAAATAATATTTTCTTGGTTTCGTCGTCAATTTGGATTGTTGTAGTCATATCATATTATCTCTATAGAGTTATAATAAAAATAATTCTATAGGATATTTAACTTTAACTATAAATTATCTTTTTAAAATCATCATAGAACCAACTCTCTTTTTTTCAATTTAAAAAAAGATTCCAAATATAATTGAATCAGCTTATATTATAGAATAAAATTAATGGTTGAAAAAATAAAATAAAATTAATCCTTTTTAAGATATTTTAAAAGAACTACGAGAATAATAGCCATAATTAAGGGAATGATGATTCCTAATGCTAAAGTAAATTGGGCGTTATAAATATCGTATACTAAACCAGAGACAGGTGCTCCAATAGCCACACCTGCTACAATTAAAGCGTAGAATGTTCCTGTTGCTACTCCACTTTCAGAATCTTTAGTTTTCTCTTTAATCATTCCAGCTGAGGAGGGAAATATCAATCCATGGCCTACGCCGAGAAGAGCCATTCCGATCATAGGAAATGGGGCTTCTAAAGATATTATAAAAACTCCAAATGATAACGCAATGAGAAATAATCCAATTAGCATTACCTTAATGTAGCCTATTTTATCGCTTAATATTCCTGCGGGATAATGAATAAGTATCGAAAAAATAACCATAATGCTAAGAATCATTCCAGTTTGACCAACTGTATATGTTGCAGACTCTAACATGACCGTATATGCTGCTGTAACAATTCCCATGTTAAACATCATTGCTAAAATCGAAAAATAAGGACTTATCATAGATTTTCTAAAGACTACTTTTCTAAACTGTTTGATTTCTTCACGAAGGTTGAATTTCTCTTTAGATGGTTGATAAAGCGAAGGAAGAAGTAATGGAGTAAATGACATAACAAACAAAATAATTGCTATTATGAAAAATAAATTGCTTTCTCCTATTATTTGAGCAACAAGCCCTCCTAACAAGAATCCTATCAAATTTGAAAATCCGATGGACATTCCATATAATGCCATCCCCCTTCCGCTCCGCCTTTGGGAAGTAACATCAGCGATATAAGCCATTGTAGCAGGTCCTCCAAACCCACCTCCTATTCCGTGAATTATTCTTCCAAATAAAAGGAAAACAGGTTCTTGAGCTAGCGCATATAGAAGCAATGATAACCCATCTAAAAATACTCCGAAAGCTATTAATCTTTTTCTGCCGAATTTGTCAACTAACCTTCCAAAAATTAAATTTGAAGGAATATGAACCATTGAATAAATTCCTACAATAAATCCCGTGAATAGTAGCGAGGCTCCTAATTTTCCCGCATATGTAGCAATTATTGGAATAACTGCGTTGCTATCAAAATTTACCATAAATGACAACGTAAGCACTAAGAAAATGTGTTTTCTTCCAATTGTCAGATTTTTTTTTTTTTCCCCTTCTGTATCATCTAAAGAGTTCTGTAAAATCTGTTTTCTCACCTGATCCTAGTTCAATACTTTACTTTTATTGTTATATATCTTTATTGATATTCTGTGACGAGATATAGATATATTGTATGTTATAATATTTATGAATAGTGTCGATAAAATAAAGAAATGAAATTTTTGATCAAAAATATACTTTTTTTTAATTTAGATTATTTTAAATATTAAATCAGATTGCCTTATGTGATTTTAATATGTCTACTTCTAAAAGTCGTTTGGAACAAGAACACAAAACAATCAACACTATGATTTGGATGTACTGTAAGCATTTTCATGACTGTGAAGATGATTTATGTAAAGAATGATCAGATCTTTTTCAATACGCTGAGGAACGATTGATAAGTTGCCGATTCGGGGAAGAAAAACCTACTTGCGATACATGTACAATTCATTGTTATAAACCCGAGATGAGGGAGAAAATAAGAGAAGTCATGCGTTATGCCGGTCCTCGGATGATATACACTCATCCTATTATGGGATTTCAGCACTTGTTTAGAAAAATGAAAAAAAAAGAAAATTTAGAAAAATAAGAATTCCAGAGTTTTGCTTGAATCTTGATAGATTTGTTCTATTAATTATAAATGATTTTAGTTAGTTCACTTTCTTCTCCTTTTAGATAATTTTTAAGAACTCCCTTCTTTTTCATTGAGAGAATAGCTACTTCAAGACCTTCTTGTATTTGATCCTTGATCGAAGCTAGTGAAAGCAATTTACCCCGCATTTTACCAGAAGCATCAGCTTCAGCTGTTTCGTTCTTGTTGCTAAACAATTGCTCAATCTCATTGATATTTATCTCTCTAAGCAATTGTGCGTGCTCTTCCGATTTTGGGTCTTTATCGAACACACCTGGTACATCTGTTGCAAATAATAGTTGTTTAGCGTGTAATACGCGTGAAAGAACTACAGCTAATTGATCTCCGCTACAAACGCTAAAACCCAAACTAGTATCGTACATCATATCTCCTCCTATCAGTGGGACCATCCCCAAAGATAGAAAGCCTTTTAAAGAGTTAAAGGTGTAATCAGTTATTACCATTTTACTGCCCACAACCATCGAAGAGGCGTGCATCAAGTTAATAGGAACCCCTTCCTCCAGAAATGTAGTAGCAATCGTTTTTCGAAACTCGTTCACGATTTGTTGCGTTTTTGACATTGAAATTAATTGATCCTTATTTCTAAAGCCTCTATGAAGGTTGTATTTTAACACAGGGGGATGGCCGAAAGAACCTACTCCGTGGATAATCACAAGACTTTTGATTAGACCTAAATCAATACAATCTTTTATTTCCGCAGCAACCGCTTTTATAACATCTTCTTTTAATTTGTATTCCGTTGATTTGTCAGTAAGCAATGAACCGCCAAGCTTTATAACTAATACTTCTTCTGCCGTCATTTATACTCCTAAATATTGTATTAGAAACTAAAAGAATAAGGCCAAAAATCTGGAAATCCTAACTCAAATATAAAGATAACGATTATGACCGCAAGAAAAATTGTGAAGTTATCTGTACCCTTAGGTGATAACGCTTCTACTATAGTGGCAACTATACTAACAACAATTATCGGTAAAATGAGTGTAATGATATTAAAATGCGGAACTTCTAGAGAAAATATCAAGACGAGAATAGAGCTAACTAATATCGATCCAACCAGCATACCTATACTCCCTATGATGGTTTTTTCGCTTCCTTTAATCCCGAACTTCTTGTCTCCGCCAAACTTATGTCCTATAATATCCGCTAACCCATCTCCACCCGAAATACACCCAATAATAAGTAGTGCGGTAGGGTTTGCATTATCTATGCCGGTAGAAGGTATGTAAAACCAGAAAAAAGTCATTAACACCATAACAATTGCGTAGTATAATGTTCCTTGAAGAAGTTCTTTAGGGTCTCCCGATCTCGACATAGATGCCACAAAACTCTCGTTCTTCATAAGACCCGTACCAATAGCCACGAATTGTAACACAAATAACAACGGAACTATTACAGCTATATAGTGACTAATAATTTCACCTGAAAAGAGCATCCATGTAACTACGAATATGGGACCTGCAAATATGTGCACGAATTTTCTTGTAATGATTTGTGAAACTTTTCCCTTTTTCTGCATTAAAGCATTGATCTGTACCAAAGCTAACAATATAACAATAGATATAACGGTCGCAATTATATCCCAAACAAAAGCCAAATTACCATCAAACGGATTAAATACCACGATTAATCACTATTCACATAAAAAAATATTTTATGATAGAACTTACTATTATAAAAGTACCTAAATTAAAAATAATTTCTAAAAATCTTAGAAGATATAAGTAAAACTACTTCTCTTATACAACATTAAATTCATTCAGTTCTCTCCAAAAAAAAAATAAAAAATTTTTGAGTTTAGATTCTTTAGATTGTTCTATTACATATTTATAATGGTATTGTTCTCAAAAATTAAGTCAATTACCTCATCAGAAGCAACCAATCTGATTTTATCAGAAATAAACTTATTTATTCCCCGAGTATCTATAAGTTCTTTGCAAACAGTAACAGTCATCATTGCCATTACCAATTTATTTTTTTCCGTATTTGATAGAATCGAATTTGAGAAAATTGTGAGCAAAAAAAGCGAAAAAAGTTAGTAAGGAATATCCTAAATTCTTATTCTTCTTCATATAATTTCTAATTTTTGGTTTCAATTATTAAAATTAAGCTTATTTAATATCTAACTCCTTTAAAATCTTTAAGAATCTTTATTCTTCCTACCTAATGAAAATATTGATAAAAAATAATCTAAAATTTAAGTAACTCCTTTTGATTGATCCCTTTAAAGTATGGATTTTTACTTGTGATTCTAGGAAAGATTGGTAATGGAATTCCACCAACATACAAACTCTTGATAGTTATGTTCTTGAATTTCTCTTTATTTTCACTAATTTTAAAATCTTGCTTTTCTAAATTTTGTGTTATTTCAGATCTGATTTTTGATAATTCCGTCTGAGATAATAGAGATAATTCTTTCACTAATTTCAGCAACTTTAATTGGAGTTTACAAGCAAAATTTTTAAATTTTAAACAAAACTCCTCAGATTGTTTCTGTGAACCATAATTAAAATAATATAAGGTATAGTTAACAATTCTATTTTTAAATTTATTTTTATAAACAAATGCAATATGGTCACAAGTTGATTTTCCTTCTTTTAATCTTAATACAATCCCTGCTAGCATAGAATGGGGGAAATGACCTATAATATAATCATTTTTATGTGCTTGTCGATTAAGAGTTGTTTTAAAAAGATCAACTATATCACCAATCTTTAATGTTTTTCCATAAGGAATTGTTGCCACAATTCGTTCATTCGTAAAAAAGAATCTCCAATAATTTGGAGCGCGCTTAGCAACACGCATTTTTTTAAGTTTTGAATTAAATGTATCATCTTTTACATTTAATGAAACTTTATCAAAAGATTTTAAAATCTTTTCCCCATCCCAAGGATTCAATTCTCCCTTATCATTCAAATAGCAACAAGTTAATCCTTTCTTCCGCTTTTTGTCCCAATCTTCCGTATCTTTAGGGCGATAAAGAAAAAGTGGTTGATATTCATTGAGAGATTGATGAATTAAATCATTCAAATTTTGTGTCATTTTTGTATAAATTTTCTTTTTGAAATATTATTTATAGTTCAATAAAATATTAAAAATTAAAAAAAATTATGATTATGTGAACATTCCATTCTAATTGTCTCTACCTTATAACTCGGCTTTAATCTCATCAATTATCCAAAAGATTCCAACGATTAATGTTATCCCTAATATTTCTAGCCCAACTATTCCTAAAATAAGGCTTCCCCATGTGAGGTCCGTTAATTTTCCGCCTACTAAATACAATTGCGTAAAAAAGCAACTTGCGCCGAAGATCATCATAATAAATAATATTACACCGAGTACTTTATAGTTGATCCTTTTAATAAAACTTGTTTTTACTATATTGTATCTAAACAGACCATTTAATAAATACCCACAAACGAGAACTCCAAATATTACAGCAAACGCAGAAACCAATATAAATAATTTATCCATCGAAAAGTTTGGAATTCCAATATCAGTATCCCTAAAATAAGATAGTATTACTGAAAGTGCAATTAGAATTACCTGGAAAATAACAAAAAAAATAGAATGTTTTTTGAAAATTTTTTTTTCTTCCCTTAGTTCGACCATATTACTCACTATTTAAAATATTAAATAAAAAAAAAAAAATTAAATTCTGATTGAGACCTTTTTGAAAACAAGTCTTAACACTATACTTATTAGAATCACATAGACAATTATTACAATCGGTATGACAAGGTCTGCCATTACATTCCCTATCATCGGTGCATCCATGAATGACATCCGTGCGTAACCTGCTATTGCTGTTGTAGCGCCCTCTAGTACCATCGCGATTCCCGCTGGAACAATTATGTAAGCTAATGTGATTATAATCCAACCAATAATTAGAGGAATAAGTTGTTTTAATACACGTCCAATCCGTTGTACATCGGAATGGACAGTACCTTCTGGTTCATCACATGATTGAGTACCGGTAGTAAACCAATAGTTCAGACACATGAATACATATCCTCCAATCATATTACCTGTCAAAACTGGTAAAAAGTTGAAAATAAATGCTTGAGTCCAAGTTACACTAGCTCCAGTAAAAATACCAACAGGAATAAAATACATATTTGCGACAACGTGTTCAGATCCTACAGCAACAAATGCCATTATTGGAAACCATACATTAAATACTTTTGCCATTAGATTCGAATTAGATTTCACAGCTTGATATATAGCAAAATTCACTAAAAGGTTGCAGATAATACCCTTAAATAGCATTGTCATGAATCCGCCAACGAAATCAGCTTCTACAAGTGCAATTTTTGCTTGAGCAATAGCAATTGCTGAACTAGCTGCCCCAGCACTCATTGTTGTTCCGTAAATCAGTGAAACCGCTACGATCCATGCCCAACATATAGAACCAATTAAGTTTCCCCCAATAGCTAAGAACCAGTTCCGATAAAGATCACTAATTTTCGCTTTCCTAGTACAGGTTGACATTGGAGTAATCATACAATCTCCAGTAAAAAGATCGGCACCTCCCATGATAATGATACCAATAAGACCGATTGGAAACACGGCTGCAAACATAAAACCAGACCATGCAGCAGATACTTTCTGTCCAACTATCGTTGCTAACATAGCACCTAACGCTATAAATACTCCAGCATTCCATCCTGTGAGTAGATTTGTTGCAAAAGATTGTTTAGTTTTACCTTCACCTGCACAGGCTATCGCATCAATTGTAGGATCAATATTAACATTTTTCGACATATTTTTCCCTTATTTTTTTTTTTGTTTGAATTATCTCTTATTTGAGAATATAGAACAAAAATAGTGTTTTGTTTTTAAACTTTTTTTCAAAAAATGAAATTTTTCTATCAATTTGGGTCACATTTTCACTCTCTTTTAGAGAATAGAGTTCATTTTCTGAACCAAATTATTCGAAAATAAATAAAAAAGTCTCTATTTATATAAAATTATATTAAAAATTGATAATTCTATTATAATAATTTGACCTTTTTGACGAATTAATATAGTATGATTCTTATATTTGAAAATATTTTTTATAAAATATTAGCATTAATAATAAAAATAAATATTTTTAAAAATAAAAGGAAGGTAAGAATCTTATGGAAATAATTAAAATAAAGTACATAAAAGACACTATAATAAAGCAAAGCGAAGAAATCGAGAGATGTTTCAAATGCTCTGCATGTTCTATTTTTTGTCCAGTTACTCTAAATGTCTCTAAATATAATATCGAAAATGCATTCATTTCCCAACTTTTTGGCGAAGAGGAATTATTAGCTTTGAAAGATGTCTGGATGTGTTCTGCTTGTGAAAAATGCATTTTGGTATGCCCTCAAGATGCTGAACCTGCCGAGGTCTTTAACAATTTAAAGCGGCTTTCATATCAAAAAGGTCAAGCTCCCGTTGGGGTATATGCTGTTACTAAACAGATATTAAATACAGGTCTAGCTTATGATATCAGTGCGAAAATAAATGCAGATAGGAAAAAAATTGAACTTAAGGAATTATCGACCAATGAATCTGTTAGCAAGGAATTAAAAATTATAGCAGAAAAAACAGGATTAAAAATGGAGGGTGAATAAAGATGGGAAAATACTTATTTTTTAAAGGCTGCACAATTCCCGCAAGATTGCCTAATATTGAAAAGCTTGCGTTAGAAATTCTTCCAGAGATCGGTATTGAAATTCAAGAAGAAGAGAATTTTTCTTGTTGTCCAGATCCAGTTCAATTACAAGGAGCTAATCAATATTTTTGGTTAACATGTGCTGCAAGGAATTTAGCACTTGCTGAAGAAAAAGGAATGAATATTTTAACTTTGTGTAATGGATGTTTAAACACTTTATCAATCGCTAATGATAAATTGAAGAAAAGTGTTGAATTAAAAGCTGCTATTAATAATGTCTTAAAAGAAATCGGAAAAGAGTATAAAGGTACCGTGGAAGTAAAACATATTATGCAAGTAATTAAAGACGATGTTGGGTATGATAATTTGAAAGGGAAGATTAAAAAGCCGTTAAATGGTTTAAGGGTTGCTTCTCATCCCGGATGTCACTTATTAATGCCAGATGAGATAATAAAATATGATGATCCTACAGACCCAGAAGAATACGATAAATTCGTTGTTGCTTTAGGAGCTATTGCCGAAGATTATGTAACAAAGATTGATTGTTGTGGAGTCGCACTAAATTTAGTTGGAGATAAAAGCGCTAATAATAAATGTATAGCAACTAAGTTATTAGATATAAAAAACAATACTAGCGCTAATATTATCAGCACTGGATGTCCATTTTGTTTCAATCAATTTGATATGGGACAGATACAAGCAGCAAGAGAATACACAGAACTTAAAGATGCTAAGATTCCTGTTTTATATGCTATCGAATTATTAGGATTAGCAATGGGTAAGTCGCTTGATGAAATAGGATATCAATCACATAGAATTAAACCCCAAATAAAAGTATGGGAGGTTGCTTAAAATGGAAAAGGTATTAACAACATGTGTTTATTGTGGGACAGGATGTCAAGTCTATCTTAAGGTACAAAATGGAAAAGTAGTTGATACTAAACCAGTTAGAGATGGATTTAATCCGGGTAAAGGAAAATTATGCATTAAAGGTTGGGCTTTGCATGAATTTATCCATTCTCCTGAAAGACTTACTGATCCATTAATTAAGAAGAATGGAAAGTTTGAAAAAGTAAGTTGGGATGAAGCTATACAGTATTGTGCGGATAATTTTAAAAAAATCATGGAAGAAAATCCTGGCAATAAGAGGGTACTTGCGTGTTTAAGCTCTGCTAAATGTACGAACGAAGAGAATTATGCTATGCAAAAATTTTCACGAGCGGTATTTAAAACAAACAGCGTTGATCACTGTGCTAGATTGTGTCACGCCTCTACCGTTGCGGGATTAGCGGCCTCATTTGGTTCTGGTGCAATGACTAACTCACTTGATGAGATCTCTGATGCGGATGTAATATATGTTACTGGATCAAATACTAATGAACAACATCCCTTAATTGGAAAACGAATCTTAGAATCGGTTCATAAAGGAGGTACATTAATTGTAGCAGATCCAAGGACAATTCCTCTTTCAGAAATCGCAACTGACCATGGAGGAATTGTGATGAAACAATGGCCTGGTACAGATGTTGCACTACTTAACGGGATGATGAATTATATTATCAGCAATGATCTTCATGATAAAGATTTCATCGAAAAAAATTGCGAGAACTTTGAAGCGTTTAAAGAGGAAGTTATGAAGATGACTCCTGCAATGGCTGCAGATATATCTGGAGTAAAAGAAGAAGATATAATCAAGGCAGCTAAAGCGATTGCGAATGCTAACGCTTGTTCCCTTATCTATTCAATGGGTATAACGCAACATACAACAGGCACTGATAATGTTAAAAGCACTGCTAATCTCCAAATGCTCTGTGGAAATATGGGTAAATGGGGGACTGGAGTAAATCCTTTAAGAGGTCAGCAAAATGTTCAAGGGGCATGTGATTTAGGAGCTCTTTCAAATGTATTTTCTGGATACCAAAAAGTTATAGATCCCGAAGCCAGGAAGAAAATGGCTGATATTTGGGGTATTAATGTTGACGATATGGATACAGAAGTTGGACTTACCGTTGTTGAGATTATGAATGATGCATATGATGGAAAATTGAAAGGATTATGGGTTATGGGTGAAAACCCGATGGTTAGTGATCCTGATCTTAATCATGTTCGAAAGGGGTTAAAAAATGTCTTTCTAGTGGTTTCAGATATTTTCATGACACCAACTGCTGAATTAGCGGATGTAGTTTTACCAGCAGCTTCATTTGCTGAAACTGATGGGACATTTACAAGCACAGAAAGAAGGATTCAATTAGTTAGAAAAGCTATTGATCCTATTGGGAATACTAAACCTGACTGGGAGATCACAGGTCTCATGGCTAAAGCAATGGGTTATAGTGGGTTAATCTATTCACATCCAAAAGAAATAGATGATGAGATTAATAAAACTACTCCAATTTACGCAGGTATTACCTGGGAACGGCTAAATGAGAGGAGAGATGGATTTCAATGGCCTTGTAGAGATATTAATTCTCCAGGGACTGTTTTCCTACACAAAGATGGAGCTTTCGTTAGAGGTAAAGGTCATTTTAATGTATGTCCATATTTACCTCCAAAAGAAGGAGATCCTAAAGTAAATGATCCAGAATATCCATTCGTATTATCAACGGGTAGATTGCTATGGCACTTCCATACTGGTACAATGAGTAGAAGATCCCCGACTCTTCATGCTCGAGTTCCAGAAGGGTATATAGAAATTTCTATAGAGGATGCTAATGAAATGGGAATCATTGATGGTGAGAAGATTAAGGTAAGCTCACGACGGGGAGAAGTCATAACTAAAGCAAAAGTTACCCATAGAGTTAGGAAAGGTTTGATATTTATGCCGTTCCACTTTAAAGAAGCGGCAGCTAATCTTCTTACAAATCCCGCATTCGATCCAATTGCTAAAATTCCAGAATTAAAAGTTTGTTCTGCAAAAATTGAAAAACTTTAACCTTTTTTTTTTTATTTAATTTTTAGTTTTTTTTACAAACAACCTTTACATTCATTTTTAATAAAAGCTACGCAATCAATACATTTAAATCCGCAAGAATTAGAATTATTAAGATCTTCATTATCTCTCAAAGAACTATGAAGAGGTAAATATTGAGGAAATTTAAAATCTGATATTAAAATAATTTTTGAATGTAATACTCCTTCTTTATTAGATGGCCCACATAATTTTAACTTATTATTTAAGTCTTGGTCACTATTTCCAAATAAACCTATCATTAAATTAAAACTACTTAATATTTCTGCAACTAAAAAAATATATGGACAGGATTTATAAGCTTTAATTATTTCCGAGATGCATTCAAAATTTTTGACCTCAAGAAGTATGACACAAGCTTTAAATTCCATCGCTTCAAGGCTAAAATTTCCTTGAATCTTTAATATTCCAGATTTATTTAATTTAGAGACTCTTTTTTTAATTCCTGAATTGCTCAATGCTATTTCTTTTGATATTTGAGTTAGGCTTTGACGACCGTCATCTATTAACATTTCTAAAATTTTTCTATCAATTAGATCAAATTTAAATTTCATATATATCCCCTTAAAATAGATGTAAAAGAATAATGCCTTATTTTGAAAAGATATTATTTTTAGCTAAGTAAATAATAATTAGATTAATTTTAAATTATTTTATTTTGATTCTTTAACTTTATTTACAAATCAAGGGTAAAATTTGCTCTTTTTTTAGAAGTAAGCGTACTTTTGACCTAAATGTCTGGAATCGATAAAAATCTCGTTATTCAGGTATATATTACTCATAATTTAAACAAAATAATATTTATTTTGAGACATTTTTGAGGAGATAATATAATATTTGACTTTAAAGTTTTTTAAAATCTATCTAATTCTAATAAATTTTAAACTAAATATACACTTTTATTTTTCGTGAAAATGATATTCATCGTAATAATACTAAATTTTAAAAAATGATGAATAATTTAAGCCTTTCTTTTATAATTAGTAAAAAAATTCTACAAAAGCAGAAGTTTTTTTATAAAATTAAAACTAAATAAATACAATTAGCTTATTTTTGAATCAAATTAGCTAATTTTAAAAATCAAAAAAAAAAAACAAAAATTAGAAGATGAAAAATGGCAGTAAAAGTAGCTTTTATGCAAAATAGCGATTGTTGGGGATGTCATCAATCCTTATTGAACGCACATTTAGGATTGTTGCCAATTCTCCCAGCGCTTGATATTGTATATTGGCCAGCAGTTGTAGATTTCAAACACGATTCACTTGTAGCGCGACCAGACGGAGACATTCTTGTAGGCTTCGTGGAAGGTAGTTTAAGAACAAACGCGGATGTAGAAAACGCCAAGCTCATGAGGGCTAAGTGTCAACTCATAATAGCTTTTGGCAGTTGTTCTTGCTACGGTAACGTTCACGGATTAGCTAATGAGTGGGACATAGAAGAAAGCATTAAACGGAAGTTCGAACAGGTAGAATCGATTACTAACGAATCTCCGCACGAACCAAAAGAACATATGCCTGGATTCACTAATAAGATCGTTCCATTGGACGAGGTTATTAGCGTTGACGCATATATGGCGGGATGTCCACCGAAACCAGAAGCTATCATAAGCGCAGTTCAATTTCTACTTGGTCAAAAGCCACAACCGATGGCAGATTTATCTTTCTGTAACGATTGCTCTCTAAATAACGAAAACTGTTTATTAGAAAAATACGAATTATGCTTTGGTCCTATTACTAGTATTGGTTGTACATTAAAGTGCACTGATAAAGGAGACCCATGCGTTGGATGTCTCGGCCCAGCAAAAACAGTTTCATCAAGAGCAGAAAAATTGAAAGCAATGACTCAGAATATTGACCAACTTAGTTCTGGTGACAAGAAGAATTTACACGAGTTCTTGACATTGTTTTTAAATGTACCTTTAATGTCAGGATTTGATCTAGCAGGAGACATCTTAAAGCAAGTCAGGAGAACAGGAGAACCAAAAACCGCTTTAGCTAACATTCCCGCAGATACTGCTGATATCTACGCAAACCTCATGAAATTTCTGAAGAACAATAGAGAATTTATAAAGATATCAAATGTATGCGACCAATGTGACCTTGAAATCGGAAGCAAGTCTCGAATGACAAAAGTCAAACGGGATTACGAAGGACTCCCAAACATGAATGACTGTTTAATAGAACAAGGATATTTGTGTGCAGGTCCGATAACAAGAGCAGGATGCGGAGGTTTATGTATGAGAGTTAATGCACCATGTTCTGGCTGCTTTGGTCAAACGTCTTGGAATGTTAATCAAGCTGAACGCTATGCTGATATCGTAACTAAGGGCTTTAATGTGGCTTTATCAAAAGAAGAATTGCTTGCTCAAGTTAAGGATAAGCTAGGCTTCATGGAAAAGTTTACATTAGCAACTAATAAAAATTATAGGTAGGTGTAAAAAAGATGGTAAAAGAAATAACAGTAGAACCAGTCACTCGATTAGAGGGACATGGTGGATTAAGAATCGTCATCGGAGATGATGGCAAGGTAAAAGACGCTCAGTTTAATATCACTTCAACAAGGTTTTTCGAAAAGTTTCTTGAAGGACGATATTGCGAACATATACCTAGAATCACGCCCAGAATTTGCGGAATTTGTCCAATCCCACATCATTTAACTCCTACTAAAGCTGTTGAGGATGCTTGGGGGGTAACTATTCCGGAGTCAGCTCGAAAATTGCGAATTTTGCTACAAAATGCGAAACAATATTCCAGTCACGCACTACACTTTTACGCACTCGCTGCACCTGATTTCTTATTAGGCCCTTTTGCGGATCCTGCGTTAAGGAATGTTGTTCACGTGATTAGCAAAATGCCTGATGTTGGAGCAATGGCTTTGAAAATGATGGATTTCGGTCAAAAACTCTGTGCGGATATTGGAGGAAAATCAGTTCATCCTATTTCTGCAATTGTTGGAGGTATGAAAAAACCAATGAGCGAAGCGTCTCGGGATAAATTCTTAGCACAAATTAACGAACAAGTCGAATTTACAAAGAAGACTGTTGAGATCGGATTAAAAGTAGTAGAAGATTATTGGGATGTTGTTGCTAATGTAGGTGTTGTTCCTACTTATTATCTGGGGATGACTAAAAATGGTGTACACGATATTTACGAAGGGGATATCAGAATAGTTACGCCTGATGGCAAGAAGATTGACTATGATGTTCATAATTATTTGGACGCTCTTGGCGAACATATTCCAGAGCATTCATATGCAACCCATATGTATTACAAGCCTGCAGGTTATCCTGATGGTATTTATCGTGCTAATACATTAGCGATGATTAATTGTGCTGATAAGATGGCAACTCCTTTGGCTGACGGTGCGCTTAAAGCCTTTAGAGATAAAGTTGGACCAATTTCCCATCATACTTTCGCATATCACTGGGCTCGATTAATTGAATTAGTTGAGTCGATCGAAATGATTGCGACGCTCTTACAAGATCCAGATGTAGTAAACCCTGATTGCAAAACCTTAGATGTGCAACCAAGAGAAGGAAGTGGTGTAGGAGTAACTGAAGCTCCAAGAGGGCTATTGTTATACAATATCTGGTCTGATGCTGAAGGAATATGTAAGAAAGCGAATCTCTTAGTAGCGACGAATCACAACATTGCTGGGATTGAGAAAACACTAATGCACGTAGCAAAACAAGTGTTTGAAGATAAGGCATTAGAAGGATTAAAATTACCAGACCCTTGGATTGATTAAAAATAAAAAGAGGAAACCGTGATTAAAAAAATGAGCGAAGATGTACCGGAAGGTGTAGTAAACCTTTTAGAAATGATTGTGCGTTGCTTCGATTGTTGACTATCGTGTGCAGCCCACATAACCGTTGTTAAAGAAAACGGTGAAGAAGTTTACTCACGCAGATTGAACGTTGGCTTAGGATGAATATCCAATAAAAACAATAGATTGGATATAACGCCCCCTGCCCGGGGTAAAAGCCAATAAATATATAAAATAAATGGAAATGAAAAATTGAAAAAGATGTGAAAAGAATGACAGTAGATTTTGAATTTCGAAAACAAGTTATGGATTATCATATTGGGTCTGATTTAATTAAATATTGTTATCAATGTAGTCGCTGTGCAGATAATTGTCCAATTACTAAGGTAACGACAGACTTCTATACGACTACAGGATACAATCCAAGAAGTAATATTCTTAATGCTTTGTTAGGATACAAGGATGCAATATTTGCCGCTGACGCATTGACCATTTGGGGTTGTACTGTTTGCGATACTTGTGATGAAGTGTGTCCTCAAAACATCGAATTAACTGAGATTTTTACACTTTTAAAAAATCAAAGTGTAGCAAATGGAAATGCGCCTGATTTTATTTACTCGCAAGCAAAAGCAATTTTTGACAGTGCGAAGGCTATTCCAACTCAGCCTGCTATAGAGCGTAGACGAGAACAATTGGGTCTACCCCCTGTTGCGGAGCCAGATGTAAGTGAATTACAAACTTTATTAAAAAATATTGGAGCGGATAAAAAGCTAAAATAGGAGGAATGAGAAAAAAATGACAGAATATAAAATGTTTGAAGGTTGTACCATTGGAAATCGTATTCCTTTCATAGAAGCCGCATCCCGAAAAGTTTTTGATAAAGTTGGAATTGAGACCTCGCAAACGAACTTTTCTTGTTGCCCCGACCCTACAGGCATGAAATCGTTTGATAACGATGCTTGGCTAGCAATTGGCGCAAGAAATTTATGTTTAGCTGAAGCTGAAGGAAAAGACATAATTTCCTTATGTAATGGTTGCACTAACACGCTTAGAGGCGTTCAGCATCAATTAAAACACAATTCATGGAAAATGGACAAGATTAATAAAGAGCTCGCTAAAATCGGGAAAGAATACAAAGGTTCCATAGACATTAAGCATTTTGTTGATGTGCTGAGCGATAATTTAGACAAAGTCAAAGGAGCAATTACTAAGCCACTTAACGGTCTAAAAGTTGCTGTCCATCCAGGTTGTCATTATATGCGACCTGCTGAATGGATGGAATCAGACGATCCCATGAGACCAACTACGCTAAAGAAACTCGTAGAAGCAAGCGGAGCAACTGTTGTTGATTACGGAGAGGAAATTTTATGTTGCGGAAGTGCTGTGACTAACGCTTACGAGGAACACGGGTTTGCTAACCTAAAGATTAAGATGGACGCCATCAAAAAATCGGGCGCAGATGTGATTGCTGTAAATTGTCCAGCGTGTTATCAACAATTTGACACGAGACAGCGAGATTTAGGTAAGACATACGAAACTGAATACGATACTCCCGTGATGTATATCACAGAACTTTACGCTTTAGCGATGGGTTTCACTCCAGATGATATCGGCTTGAAATTTCACAGAACTCGATTAACATCCACATTAGAAAAACTTGGTTTATAACTAACCAAATTTATAACTTTATTTTTTTATTTTTTTTATTATATTTTTTCTCTTGAATAGATTACATCAACAATGAGAAAGATAAATACTTGAAAGGAAGTGGTTGAAAGTGAATGAAAAAAAAGAAATAGAATTTTTTAAAGAGAAATTTGATGAAGAGCTTATTTCTGAAATAGAAGTGTGTTTAATTTTTAAGGATTCTATTATAAAATTGTTTATAGGCTTACTTTGACTTGCTTCTTATCAAAGTCCTCTGGATTCCCTCCTTCTTCTAGGAAATCTACATAATTCTTTAAACCTTTTAGGGTTAGCTCGCCAACCTTCTCATAACCCTTTGCCAATTTCTTATTATCCAAATCAACCCATAAGGTTGTCTCAACAATATCTCCTTTAGGTTCTAGAATATATCCAATCGAATTCATAGTGCTATTCTTCATATGCCAAGTTGCACGTTCATTTTCAACCTGTTCCGAATCTACAATTAAAATATCTCCTATAGAAGATTTTAAATGATATTCTTTTCCTTCCTCTTTTTCTACTATTTCATCAACACCAATATTCCATTTTGTAATAATTTTAGCATCAATAAGAATATCATAAATTCTTTTTGGACTTGATTTAATTTCAATTTTTTTCTCCATTCTCATTTTAAAATTACCTCTATTTGATTTTGGATGAAAATGATGTCGACATTGCTTATATACATTTGCGTCGTTATTTGGAAAATAGATTGAGTTTTTCAATACTAGCATTAAAAGAATTTAAAAAAGTTGTATAGTTATTGTTTTCGTACATTATCAGCACATTTATTTGCTTGATAAATCAATGTATTTCTTAGATTAATTGGAATTTCTTCAAACTCCTTTTGAGCTTCTATAAATAAATTATCAAGAGAAGAAGTAGTTCCCTTATCTTCTATCATCCATGTGGTCATAGTGTTTAAATCATTTTCACCATCCCACTCTATTGTTGGAATTTCTTCTTTAGTGTGAATACCCTTCTTATAAATACCTTCTGTTAACACTATATCTAATAGAGTGTCACAAGAGATCCATTTTTCAGAAAGGTAACATTCACACCAAGGATGATTTGATATTACATCTGGGGACAAGTTATAAAATGATTCTGAAACTATGCCTTTAATAGATTCTTTACGTAAAGAAGCAATATGATATTTAGCTGGGATATTGACAGCTCGTAACAATGCAACTTGAAGATTTGTTTTGGTACCACAATCACCAAATCTTTTTTTAAGAGTTTCAGATGCTTTATCACTCTCACTCATCATGAAAGCGATCTGATCTCTTACAAAATGAAAAATGCTTAATGCCATCTCTTTAAGAGTTTTATCATGCTTAGTAAGTTTTTTTGCCTTAGCAATTATTTCTTGATTGTTACAATCACAAAACTCTGTTGGTTTCAAATATTCCTCCATACTATTTATTGACTGTAATTCCATCTTTGAATTTAACCTCTTTATACATTTTTGACTTTGACAAATTTGTATCATAGTATTTAATTTATATAATTTATGTATAGTATAAAATTAGGTAGATTTGAGAAAATCCCAAAAAAAAATAAAAGAAGAACTTTATTGTAAAATTTATATTTAGTTAATCAAAGTTAAGTTCACGAAATTGATTCCGTTGATGCTGTAGCAGAAAAGTTACATTGGTCTTTTAACGGACAAGAGGGTGTCGAATATTAAAGGTCTTATCTTAAATTATTTCTTAAATATGAAAATTACCTAGGTTCTTATCCAGGAATTATGATTGTTTATTGATATTTGTTTAACTTTTTTTAATCTTTCTAACTCTTTCAGGCTGTTCAAGTTTGTCATCATTTCAGATGCTTCAGCTATAACAATCGTTTCCATGAAATCAGGATTAGTTAAATACTTTTTAAATCTTTCTAAATATAGTTTAAACGTTTCTTTCGTAATATCTTTAAGATTCATAGAGCCATGAGCTTGAAGTATTTCAATTAATTGATTTTCTTTATACGTAAGTGTTTCTAAAAATGTTAATAGACGGCGTTTTAAATCCGTAGTAATAGGATTCTTACCATGCCCCGATAAAATCATTTTTACAATTCCTTCCTCAACCATCGTAATTACAGCATTTATCGACTCTTTAAACTGATAAACATTTCCCGCATTTCCTGAAACGTATGCTTCTATTTTACTCAAATGAATGTCAGAAGAGAATAATATATTATCTCGTTCTCTGAACAACATACACATGCCTGGAGTATGCCCGGGGGCGTGAATTACTTTTAAATCTCCTGATAGTACATCTCCGTCTTTAAAAGTGTCGTTGACTTTTCTATTTTTAACATTCCAAACATCAAAAATTAATTTAAAACTATTTTTTATAACTTGATTTGAATTAGGAGTTGTATAGTAATTTATTGCATCTATAAAATCCTTAAATTTTGTTTCTTTTTCCATTAGAGGGATATTAAAGAGCATTTGAAAATATTCGTTTGAATGTTCAACATATTTTTTATCTTGCTCATGTATTAAGATTTCTATATTAGGATTCTTTTTATAAAGTAGGTCTAATAATGCTATGTGATCGCTATGACCGTGCGTTATATAAATATATTTGATATTTTGATAATTGATATTATTACTTTTTAAAGTAGTGTTAAATTTTCTTCTTGAACAACCAGGATCAATAATTGCATAATCTTTCTCATCTAATTTAATTAAATAACTATTACAAGAATTGAAATTCATTGTTTCCATTGAATCTTGATGAATTAATAGAATATCTTCTTTAATCACAGAATATGCTTGTGTTTCTCTTTTAGAATGTCCAGAAATCATCTCAAATACATCCTTTTTGGTTCGATTGTAAAAATCTAGCATATTGCCACATGCGAATTAAGACCCACACTCCTTCTTCAGGATAATAAACCGGAATCCCATGATCTTGGAGATATGCAACAAATTTTTCTTTTCTGGTACTATAACAAGTTAGTATTACTGGTTTCTGGTATTTATTTTTAAATTCAATTAATTCTTCAAAAAGAGCAATGAAAAACTCCTCCATCATTTCTCCAAAACTTCGCATGGTTTGGACACTTTCATTATCCTTCAAATAATCTGGAACATTTAAGAGATGGTTATAATATTCAGTTCCCATCAGTCCATAAAAAATAAGTGAATCTATTTCATCACTTTTTAGTAGTATATCTGGCATCACATTCAAATAGTTTTGCATATCATCTGAATAAGTTAAGTCAATGGGATTAATAGTAGAAGCTGTTTCGGGCATCCATGGTTTTAGCTTTTCTTGTAAGTCGTTACTTAATAAGGGCACTTTCATACCATTACTTTCAAATAAGTCTGACATTAAAGAGCCTGGACCACCTCCCATAGTGAGAATTCCTACTTTATTTCCCTTTGGAAGAGGAAGAGAATCAAATCCATTTAAAAGATTTAACATATCAATACTATTTTGGACTTTAATTGCACCCGTTTGTTCACAAATAGAATCTATTACATAACCTGGAGATGTTATCGCAGCTGTATGAGATTTTGCCGATCTTATTCCTGCATCTGTCTGTCCAATAGGGATAATAACAATTGGTTTTTTTAAATTAATTCTTTCAACTAAATCAATAAATTTCTTACCTCTTCGAACAGTTTCAAAATATAGACCGATACTACTTGTTTCTACATCTTCCTCAAGAACTTCCAAGTAATCCACTAAGTCTGTATTAACTTCATTTCCAACTGAGATTATTTTCGATATACCTGCCCCTATTTTCTCACTAATTGCGATTAATGGTTGAACTGCATATGTTCCTGATTGTGAGACAATAGAAATACCCCCTTTTCTTGGTGGCCACGGAACATGAGTTATATTTATATTAGGTGCTACTACTTCACCCGAACAGTTAGGACCCATTATTTTTATATTATAATTATCGGCAATTTCTTTCATTTTATCTTGAGTATTTTTATCACCGACTTCTAAAAACCCTCCAGATAAAACAATCACATTCTTTATCCCTTTTTGGCCACAGTCCTTTAGAAAGCCATTTACTAAGTGAGGTGGAGTTGCCATTACAGCTAAATCTACTTGTTCTGAAACATCATTTATAGTTTTATAAGCTTTAAAACCTAGAATTTCATCTTCTTTTGGGTGAATAGGAAAAATTTTTCCATCAAATCCTGCAGATACCAAATTTACAAGATGAAGCGTGCCAAATTTTTGCATCATATTTGAAGCACCATAAAAAGCGACAGATTTGGGTTTAAAAAATCCGTTAAATTCTTCTATTTTGACCAATTTAGTGTGCCTCCTTTAATATTATTCTTGCATCCACAACCATAGCACCCTTTCCCTTTTCAAATACTATTACTGGATTTAAATCAAGTTCATTGATCTCAGGATTATCCATTAGCATTTTAGAACATTTAATTAAGATATTTCTTATTGATTCGATATCTGCTTTAGGTTTTCCTCTATATCCATCCAATAAAGGAAAAGATTTAATACTCTGTATCATCTTCTCTGCCTCTGAAATAGAGATAGGACATACGCGATATGAGACATCTTTAAATATCTCTACAAATATACCACCTAATCCAAACATTAATACAGGCCCAAAATTGACATCTCTCATAGCTCCGATTATGATTTCAACTACGCCATTTTCAGCCATCTTTTGAATATTTACTCCAATTATTTTGACGGCATGATAATAATTTTTAGCAATTTGAATTACATTATTAAAGGCGTTTGAAACTTCATTATCAGACATTAAATTTAACTTAATTACTCCTGCTTCTGTTTTATGAACAATATCAGGGCTCATTAGTTTTGCAACTACGGGATAGCCAATTTTATTGGAAAATTTAATAGCTTCTTCTTCACTATTAACAAGTTTATATTCACCTACAGGGATATTATACATTGAAATGATTTCTTTACTTTCATGCTCCATTAGAAAAGTTCTATTCTCAGCAAGGACATTAGTAATAATTGTTTTTGATTGTGTAATTTTAATTGCCTCTTTATTTTATTA
>Ga0307377_10001542_pt1 | contig 28780 bp, 22 predicted proteins | sample TR3MG_FD_202535 | JGI IMG/M metagenome (GOLD analysis project Ga0307377, IMG submission 202535) | Soil microbial communities from Risofladan, Vaasa, Finland - TR-3 | ecosystem: Environmental > Terrestrial > Soil > Coastal area > Acid sulfate soil | place: Finland: Risofladan, Vaasa | collected... | reverse complement strand
ATTACCAAAGCAACTATTGGTATAAAAAGGGAAATAGCATTTTACCTGAAGGGAGCGCTGACAGGACATTATATTAAAAACTAAAATCCTATTTGCTCTCTTTATATTCTTTAAGAAGTGATTGAAAGATTTCTTTAACTGAGGAGATCTTTGTTGCCCTGAAAGCATTCGCCCCGGCAAAGGCATAGCCATTTTCAAAATTTCCCTTAAGTGCATTTATAAGTGCAAAAATTATGCAGTAAGGGCTTTTTGAGATATCACATGTCTTTATACACTTAAAGGGGCATTTCTTCGGTTGCTTTCTGCCTTCCTTTACTTTGGTAAGAAAATTGCTATGTATAGCGCGACCCGGCATACCCACCGGACTTCTGATAATCTCTATATCAGTGCTGAGCGCATTGATATAAGCCTGCTTAAATTTAAGAGAGGCATCACATTCATCTGTTGTTACAAACCGGGTTCCCATCTGAACTCCAGCTGCTCCCAGCTTAATAATTTTATTTATGTCTTCACCTGTATAAATCCCTCCGGCTGCAAAAAGAGGAATTTTCGTATCATATTTATCTTCAAAAAGCTTCAGTTCGCTGACAATTTCAGGAACCAGCTTTTCAAGCGAAAAATTAATGTCATCTATCTGCTCCTCCTTAAATCCCAGATGTCCACCCGCTCTTGGTCCTTCTACAATAACTGCATCAGGAAGATAATTGTAATTGGCTTTCCATTTCTCACAAATAATCCTGGTAGCCCTGGCAGATGAGACAATAGGCACCAGCTTTGTTGTACTGTCTTTTTTAAGAAATGAAGGCAGATCAAGAGGAAGGCCTGCTCCAGCTATAATCAGGTCAACCTTCTCCGAAATTGATGTTTTAATCATATCGGCAAAATTGGTCATCGCTACCATAACATTTACACCAATAACACCTAAGGTCTTTTCCCGCGCTTTGCGTATCTCTTCTTTGAGTCCGTAAATGCTGGCTTCAAGAAAATCAGTCGAGAACTTTTTATATAAAAGGCCAAGCCCGGCACTTGAAATAACCCCAATTCCACCTTCATTTGCAACAGCAGCTGCTAGTCCGGAAAGTGATATTCCAACTCCCATCCCCCCTTGTATTACGGGAACTGCTATAGCGAGATTCCCAATTCTTAGTCCGTTCATTTTGAGTTTTTATATTTTGCAAATGTAGACTAAAAACCAATATAATATGATTAAAGCTATATTTAAAATATTATTCAAAGCCCTCAATAAAGATTCTCCTCAAACTATTGATGTTTAAGCTTAAATAAAAGTCTTAACTTTAACATGCTAATAAAATCCTGGATCATGAAAAAACTTATTACAATTTTAATACTCCTGGTTTCGGCCAGCATTAATTTGACCGCTCAGTCAGAGAAGGAATTAAAGGCTGATATTAAACATGTTACAGTATTTCCTGACAGAGCACAAATTGATCGGGAAACATCTGTTTCAATCCTGCCCGGGAAGACTACCCTGAAACTTCCGGGACTTTCACCCTATATTGATGTTCAGAGTATTCAGGTAAAGGGATTTGGAGAATTCACTATCCTTTCTGTCAATCATCAAAATAATTACCTGCAAAACCTTGAAGATACTCCTGAAGTAAAGAATACCAGAAGTAAGATAGAGGCTCTGCAGATAAAAGTTGAAGATGAGAAAGCTGCCATCAGCGTTCTTAAAGAGAAAGAAGCTTTTCTTGTTGCTAACAGAGCGATTCTTGTTAAGGAGTCTTCTTTCACCCTGGGTCAGCTTGAAAGTGTTATGGAACTGTATACCAATAACATGTCGCAGGTCACAATGACAATCCTGAAAAAAAACAGATTGATAAAGGATTATGATAAAGAAATTATGGCCCTTCAAAAACAAATAGCCGATAAAATTGGCAAACAACAACTACCATCAGGAGAAATATCAATATCTGTAATGTCAGAAAAACAGGTCTCCGGCAAACTTTCCTATAGCTATGTTGTTACAAAAACCGGATGGTATCCTTCATATGATATCAGGGTGGATGATATTAAAAAACCTGTCACCATTTTTTATAAGGCCAATGTTTATCAGAACTCAGGAGTAACATGGAAAGATGTAAAACTAAGTTTCTCAAATGCAACGCCCTGGGTTGCCGGGGATATCCCTGTGTTATATCCATGGTTTATAGATTATTATTATCCGGCTCCAATGCTCCAAAGGAATAAACTCTCCGGAATAAGCCGGAGTGAAGCTCCGGAGATGATGAAGATGGTTTCAAGTGATGCATTAATGGAAGCAAAAGCTATGGAAGCTGCTCCAGTTTCAGTTAATAAAAAAGTCGGCGAAACAACTATCACCTTCGACATTAACGTACCCTACACAATACCTTCTGATGGCAAGATACAAACAGTAGAGATCCAGCGACTTACAGCTCAGGCTGACTATAAGTATGTTTCTTTACCAAAATTATCACCACTCGCTTACCTTACTGCCAATATCACCGACTGGGCAAAACTAAGCCTTCAAAGTGGTGAGGGGACCCTCTATTTTGAAAATTCGTTCGTTGGCAAAACATACCTTAATGTCAACCAGCTAACAGACACTCTTACAATCTCTCTTGGCACAGATAACAGTATACTGGTAAAGAGGGAAAAAAGAAAAGATTTCACAAGTAAAAAGGTTATAGGAAGCAACAAGACAGAAACATTCTCATTTCTGATAACAATCAGGAATAATAAATCCACCTCCATTAAAATTACTCTTAATGATCAGATTCCTGTCTCTTCAAATAGTGGTATAAACGTCGAACCCATTGAATTAACAGATGGCAGACATAATACACAGACTGGTGAGATAAAATGGGATTTAGAGATTGAACCTCAGGAGACCAAACAGATAGTACTTACTTATTCTGTAAAATATCCTAAAGACAAGACAATTATAATTGAATAAAATGGATGACCCTGAAAAGGAAAAAAACTCAATAAGAAAGATGTTTACCTGGCACGTATAATTCCTCTTTCTGATTCTCTTATGAACTTCAGGATATAATCTCTGTCCGGAGAGGGTTTGAACTCTTTTTCCACATGGGCCAATGCCTGAGAAACATTCATACCACTTTGATAGATAGCCCTGTAGATAGTATGAATCTCATCAACACGCTCCTTTGTAAATCCCCTTCTGCTTAGTCCAATAGAATTTAATCCCATATAAGCCAAGGGTTCACGGTCGGCTTTAATAAAGGGAGGTACATCGATTCTCACTTTTGCCCCACCGCCAATAATAACATGTGCTCCAATATGTGTGAACTGGTGAACCAGTGTCCCCCCGCTGAGAATGGCCCAATCGTCAACTTTCACCTCCCCTGCAAGTCCTGTTGCATTGCCAATGATACATTTATTTCCAATTATACAGTCATGCCCAATATGAGAATATGCCATTAACAGACAGTCATTGCCTACTACTGTCTTGCCGACAGCTGCTGTACCTCTGTTTACTGTAACTCCTTCTCTTAATATTGTGTTATCACCAATTTCCGTGGTTGTCTCCTCCCCTTTGAACTTAAGATCCTGAGGTATACCTGAAACCACTGCACAAGGAAAAATGCTGCATTGCTTTCCAATCCTGGCGCCATCCATTATTGTTGCATTGGGACCAACCCATGTCCCGTCACCAATCACAACATTACCAGCGATATAGGCGAAAGGTTCTATTGTAACATCTTTACCTATTTTAGCATCGGGATGGATAAAAGCTAAATTTGAGATCATAAATCTATTATTTATTTTTAACTATTTGAGCTGTCATTTCTCCTTCTATAACAAGCTTGCTCCCAACATAAGCCTGACCAAACATAGTTACGATTCCTCTTCGGATTACATCAGTCAACTCCATCTTTAAGATCACAGTATCACCCGGGACAACTTTGTGTTTAAATTTTACTTTATCAATCTTTAAGAAATAGGTTGAATATTTTTCAGGTTCTTCAACTGTACTAAGAATAAGTAATCCCCCTGTTTGAGCTAAAGCTTCAACAAGCAGTACCCCTGGCATAATAGGTTCATTAGGAAAATGACCCTGAAAAAATGATTCATTAAATGTAACATTTTTTATTCCTACTATTGAAGTTTCATCAATGGAAATTACTTTATCAACTAACAGAAAGGGATACCTGTGCGGAAGGCGCTTTTTTATTTCCTCAACATCAAAAACAGGAGGTTGACAAGCATCATAAACCGGAATATCCTTCTTCGAAAGTGCTTTTTTCATCTCCTGCCTCATTATTTTTGCTAACCGTGTATTAGCATAATGACCAGGACGGGTAGCAACAACCTTCCCCTTTATCGGGTGACCAACAAGTGCAAGATCTCCCATGATGTCAAGTAGTTTATGACGAGCCGGTTCATTAGGGTAATGTAAAGCTGTATTATTAAGTATCCCGGCTGTATGTGTGCTGATACCAGGCCTGTTAAAGAGCCTGGCAATACGATCTATTTCAACCTGATCAACCTCTTTCTCAAGTATTACAATTGCATTATCGAGATCGCCTCCCTTGATAAATCCCATTTTAAAAAGAGGCTCAAGTTCATGAAAAAACACAAATGTGCGGCTTTTGCTAATTTCTTTTTCAAAATCATCAATAGAATCAAGAATAGCATACTGATTCCCGAGGATTCTGGAATTATAATCTATAAGGACATTGATACTGAAATGATCATCGGGATAAACAATAAGGTCAACTCCATGTTCCTCATCAGAAAAAGTAATCTTCTGCTTTACAACAAAGTAGTTTCTTTCTTCCGATTGCTCCTCAATACCCGCTTTCTTAATAGCGTCAACGAACATTGAAGAAGCGCCTCCCATAATTGGTGCTTCCGGCCCATCCAACTCAATTATTGCATTATCAACGCGCAATCCATGTAATGCAGCCAAAACATGCTCAATAGTAGATACAGAAGCATTGTTGTGCATAAGTGTAGTCCCCCTTGATGTATCTGTAACATGCTCAGCCAGTGCATCAATCATTGGTTTACCCGGAAGATCCACTCTGCAAAATTTATACCCATGATTTACCGGAGCCGGTTTAAACGAAATAGTTACATTAATACCTGTATGTAAACCCTTACCTACAAGACTTATCTTCTTTGCTATTGTCCTCTGTTTTTCACTCATTAATGCTAATTATTAAATTAATTCCGGGTACAAAAAAAATAAAAATTTATCGAACAATCCAAATAATAGTGCTATAACTATATTTAATACAAGATATTCTTATCCGACCGAAAAGTAAAACTACTTCTTTTTCAGGAAATCAATATCCTTTTCCAATGAATCTATTTTTGTCTTAAGTTCAGGCAATTTTTTAAAAATCACTGAAGCCTTAAGAAATTGTTTATAATCAATTGCCGGAGAGCCCAGAATAATAGTATTCTCTTCCTTAACGGGACTTAGAATACCTGCCTGCGCTCCGATTTTAGTCCCATTGGCAATCTTAATATGTCCTGCAATACCAACCTGACCTCCAAACATACAGTTCTTTCCAATCTTTGTTGATCCTGCAATACCTGTCTGTGCAGCCATTACACTGTTCTCACCTACTTCAACATTATGACCGATCTGAATGAGGTTATCGAGTTTCACACCCTTTCGAATTATTGTAGATCCCATTGTAGCCCTGTCAATAGTAACGTTTGCTCCAAGCTCAACATTTTCCTCAAGAATTACGTTTCCTAACTGTGGAATTTTCAAATATTCGTTTTCTGACTGGGGAGCAAATCCGAATCCATCACTTCCAATTACTGTACCCGCATGTATAATACAACCCGCACCAATTATACAATCATAATAAATTTTAACTCCCGCATTAATTGTACAATTTTTTCCCAGTGTAGCATTGTCCCCAATAAAGACCTGGGGATAAATAGCGCACCCATCTCCTATAATACAATTCTCACCGATATATGAATATGGCCCGATATAAACATCTGAACCTATTTTTGCAGTTTTTTCAATTATTGCAGTTGCATGAATTCCTTTTTTCTTTGGCCGTGACTGGTCAACAAGGCGAAGTAATGAAGCAAATGCCTCATAAGCATTCTCAACCCGTATTAAAGTTGATTTTATTTTTTTTGATGGCACAAAATCTTTATTCACCAAAACAACAGATGATTCAGTTGAATAGATGTAATGCTCATATTTTGGATTAGCAAGGAATGAAAGAGCACCCTCATGACCCTCTTCAATTTTGGCCACTGTATTAACTTTAATTTCCGGGTCACCTTCTATTTCTCCTTTTAAAAATCCGGCTATTTCTGCAGCAGTAAATTCCATGATAATTATTTAGTTAGTTATCGACATTCTTTTGGATAACAAAGAAAGTATTTCGTTAATTTTTCTGAAAGAAATCTATGATCAAACATATTTGAAACAGATGAGATATCTGCTATCTCACCATTTTTAAGCAATATTTTAATATCAGGAGCATCTGGTGCATATGCCATATTTGAGATACAGTTAGTAAAAACATAATAATCTTCCAATTCCGGATTTACTTTCATCAAATCTCCTGCCAAAGTTCTTAGTTTGTTTACTCTTTTTTCAGGGAATGGGTCATTTTGTAATTCAATAGCTAACAGTTCTCTTCTCAAAAGCCTGCCGGATAAATCCGAAAGAACTTTATCAGAATTATCGCTCCAGTATTTTGCAGAAACCAGAATATCAGTATCATCAAGCCTTGTAAAATTTGACGCAATAAGACCAGGGGTGAAGTTACCGTTTACAGTAAGGTCAGATTGTCCAATATCGTTATAGAGAAAGAATTTTAAAGCAGGAGTGCCATATAATTCGACCCCTGCAATAGCAAGTTCTTTAGCACGCTTCAAAGTTTTAACCAGAAGGCTTTCGGCAGCCAGGACTGTTTTATGCATATATACCTGCCAGTACATTAATCTGCGGGCAATCAGAAATTTCTCAAGTGAATAAATACCCTTTTCCTCAATAACAAGAGCATCATCCACGACATTTAACATCCTGATTATTCTGTCAGAGCCTACTGCTCCCTCAATAACTCCTGTAAAGAAACTATCCCGCCGCAAATAATCAAGCCTGTCCATATCCATATGCCCGGATATCAGATCATGAAAAAAATTTCTGTGATAAATTCCGGTAAAAATGTCTATAGCAAAATCAAGTTTCCCTTCGAATTGCTCATTGAGCTTCTTCATCAGAAGCAGGGAAAGATCTTCATGAGTGATGCCACTAATTATCGAATTTTCAAGAGCATGCGAAAAAGGCCCATGTCCGATATCATGAAGAAGGATAGCTATGAAAGTGGCTTCCTCCTCATCAGGAGAGATCACAATCCCTTTACCTCTAAGAGTATTAATTGCCAACTCCATAAGATGCAAGGCACCAAGTCCATGTTGAAACCTGCTATGATTAGCCCCAGGGTATACAAAACTAGTCAATCCCAGCTGCTTAATATTCCTTAACCTCTGAAACCATGGATGTTCAATAAGATCAAAAATAATATCCCCCGGGATATTTATGAAGCCATAAACCGGATCGTTAATTATTTTTCGCTTATTTGTCAGATATACCACCAGTGAAATATTAATCTGTAAAAATAGGAATAAATCCCCACGTTTTAAGATGTGGATTGCTAAATTAAGTGCATTGAAGTAACTGCCGATATCTACAAGTCGGTTGAACCTATCTTGACTGAAAATTGTCCCTCAAATAATGTTTGGGAGATTTTTATTCTCAAGAACCTCATTATCCCCCCCCTGTTATTCTGATATCAAATAAACGTCTGTTTATTTGCAATTATATATTTGCGTCTAAATGAACAAAACACACAACAATCACCTTTTTTAGGCTTGAGAATCTGCCCACAGTTTGAACATTCATAGAAGACCAAACAAGAATCTGTCGGCATTATTTCCTCTTTGCTAAAGCCACATTCAGGGCAGGTTATAATCGAGTTTAACTGTATCTTTTTATTTAGTATGTTATAAAAGTGCTTAACAGTAATGACATTGTTATCAACTGATTCTATTATCTCAGAATTAAAAAACCCTTTCAAAATGCAGAGAAAGATTCGTAAATTTTGATTCATTATTTTCCTTACTTATTGTATTAATAGAATCATGGAGAGGGAAAAAAGTGTCTGTCACCGAAAGAAAGTATTCATAATGTTTACCTCTTTCGCAAACAAACTCCAAAAGATTTATGCCATCTGAATTAAGGACTTGCATAAGCTCTTTTGCTGATTTTAAATCTACATCACTTGGTTTTGTAAAACTGTAGTCGTTTGGGTTGCTATTTGGATGATTGTGGAACATAAGTACTGATGTATGATTTTTTTGCTTTGCGGTAAAAGCAATTTCCGTCAAAGATATATTTGAAGAAGCACTTGTTTTATCAAATCCTTTATTTAACCAGATTAAGTCAATCGATTTGTTCCTCTCAAATCCAAAAATAATCCATTCATGCTTTTTATATTTTAGGAGTGCTGCTGCTGTTGATGGGAAACTAAAGAGTGTTTCGTTAACATTATAAAATTTTCCGCTTGAATTCATTTGTTTCTTAAATTCCTTATCCGCTAATAATTCTCGATTGTCAAATGAATAATAATTGCGAACTTGGTTATTACGTCTTTTACCAGCTAATGATTTTATCTCTGCTTGGGTAAGAGGTCGCAAATGGGTTAAGATAAAAATCATTGAGACAAGAAAGAATACACCAATTGTTATTAAAATGAATTCTGTCATTAGATTACTTTTAAATTGTCTCTTCTTTGCTAAATCCGCATTCAGGACAAGTTATTATCGAGTTTAATTGTATCTGTTTATTCATCAAGTTATACGTTCATGCTACTGTGCCCATTAATCTATGTCGTGTCAAGTAAGTAATTAAGGTACTAAGAGACTCGTTATCTCGTCAACAAATGGTTGATGTCTTCCTCCAATATACGGTCGCTTTGTTACAATAATTTTAGTCCTGTTATAATTGCCGATTGCTTCTGCATATTCTCGGTCAACTTGCTGGAATTCTATTTTTGATTTTTCAAGAATAGGGCGTGCCCAAGTTTTAAGATTTGTAATTATCAAAACATTTTTGGGTTTAAGGTCGTCTAATTCTTGTTTGAAAAGATTTGCTGCATTATCAACTTGTGCTTCCATTTCCCATGAGTTTGGATTGCCACTAACAGGAGCGATTTTCATTAAATTGCTCCATGCAATGATGTTGTTCCAATTCTCATCTGTTTTGTTGTAATGTGCTTTTACAAGTTTGTAAGTTACATTCCAGAAGAATGAATGGCTAAATTTAAGTTCTTTCCACTTTTCATTAACCCATTCAAGAGGACATTTCCCTTCGATTTCACTTGACCAGTCAATACTTTTAGAAACAAGTTTGACGTAATCAGTTTGAACATCATTAACGAAAAACTCTGGAGACCAACCTCTTGTTGCCTGTCCGATTACGAGTAGTTCACGCTTATCCAAATAATTCTTTCCGATTGTTGGATAGAACAGACAAAACCGTTTCTCAATTAAGTCATTATCTTTAGTCGCAAGAATGTTTTTTGCGAAATTCTGGAGAGTTTCTCTAAAAAGTCCGTTGTACGTTTCTGTAAGCATTTTCTGATTCTGTTTTAAAGTTAATTAGTATGATTTGAACTCTTCAATGAGTCTGTATCGGAAGGATAATACATTGGTTTCAAACAGCAAGTCACATACACCACTGCTTTTGTTCTGAATAGAGTATTTTAGATAGACTCTGTCAAACGATTTGTCATCAGGTTTCAGATTCTTTTGTTTCTCATGTACAATTGCTGCCCAATCAAACTTCTGGGTTCCAATGGCAAGTTTGTGCTCCTTATTCAGAAACATTTCCAGTTGTTCATTGTCATCAAAGGTAAAGCCTGTCTTCATTTCGATTAGACTATCCGTTTCAAATTGAATGGGTCTGACATAAACGTTTTGATAATTTGCATGTTTGAATGCATTCTTCAAATCCCGCCATGCCACGGGGTTATATAAATCTTCGAATGAAGAAATGATTGCTGAACGAATTTGTGAGTTCATGATTTCATATTAATATTTATCTAAGTTAATCTATTAAACCTGTATGGTCAAAAATAGATTTCAACCATATCCATAAAATATCAGGGATAAGGGGAATATTTCCCATGCATATTAAGCGTTAAAAAAGTCTTATAGAGCCTTTTCTAACTTTAAAATGATGAATTGACCTTATTAAATCTTAAATTTATTGAAATATTAATTATAAAGAATATCGGGAATCATCAACAACCTTAAATAACTACCTATGAAAAAATATGATGATAAACTCGAAAAATCATTGACAGCAATCTTTGGTGCTGTTGGAACAATTGCAGTGATAATAAATCTTTTTGTAAAAGGTCTGACAACTGTAAATCTGCTCGATGCTTTAAAAGATATCGCTGGATTAATTGTTGTTATTTCAGTGTTTCTATTAGCCAGTAAAGTATTTAAGGCAATGACCTATTCCGACTTTAAAGGTCTGTTTGAAGAATATCTCCAAAAATGGGTTGAGCAAAATAAATATTTAATTGATAATGAAAAACAAATTGCAGGTTCAGAGGGAAAGCAATTTTATTATATGCTAACTAAGAAACATCATAAGAATATTGTTTTTCAAGAAAAACATGCAACCAAATTTCCAGAAAAGGTATCAGCATCTGATTACAACAAGGGGGCATTTCTTTACACTGACCATAAAGATAAACAAGAAATAATTATTGGTATAAATAAATCGATGTTTAAAGAAAATGAGTATGCGGATAAATTGGAAGAGGTTGCCTCCAAACTAAAGGAAAGAATTATTGATTTTTCATTAAATTTTGAATTCGTAAAGAATACAAATAAAAACAAGTATAGTGATGAAGATATCAAAATAAATAAAGACGGTACAAGGCTTGTGATTTCTATAAAAGATATTGAAAAATCAAATGAAAATGCAAAACTATTAATTGATTTGCTTGAGTATATTAAAACAATGATTTTAGCATTAGCATAATTTAACTTAGGTATATGAAAAGATTATTAAGCACTACATTCACTGCAGACCTGCATAAGGGTAAATTGCTGGAATATGTAAAGAGGGATAATACTCTGGACATTGAAATCCGAGAGAATTATATCAATATCTACTATCGTGGTGGAAATGCGTTAAAGGTGACAGGAATTGGTGACAAGAGGTATAACTATCATTTTGACAGAGAATATCTTAAAACAGCCACATTTCTTTCTGAAGAGACTATCAATGCGTATAAAACGAAATTAGATTGGAACAATTATTTTCCTGTAGTAAAACAGGCAATGGATTTCTATTTCACCAAGTACAGTAAAGAAGAAAGGGAATACCAACAAATTGTGGTTCGGGAAAACAACTATTCATCCATTGCAAATTCAACAGATTATTTCATTGCCGACATTGAATACGATAACCGTAAAAATGCTCGCTTTGATATTGTGGCTATTGAATGGCTATCAGATGCTTCCATAAGAAAACTAAAGAATGGGTACAAACCAAAACTTGTTGTAATCGAAATGAAATATGGTGATGGAGCATTCAAAGGAAGTGCTGGAATCAGTAAGCATATCACCGATTTTAATAATTTCATTGCAAATCCTCAAACGGTTTCAGAATTTAAAGAAGAAATGCTGGATGTATTCAGGCAAAAACGTCAACTGGGACTTATTCCTTGTCTCTCTGGAGATAAAAATTCTAATGTTGTAACCCAAGTTGCTGATGAAATTGAAATGATGTTCCTTATTGTGAACCATGACCCAGCAAGTAGTATCTTACAAGCAGAACTCAATAGTCTGGACAATCATAACATAAAATTTATCACTTCAAATTTCACAGGCTATGGTCTGTTTAAAGAGAATGTCTTTGACTACCACGAATTTATTCAACGTTTTAAATCTCAATTATAATGCACTTTAAAATCCATCGTGGTACTCAAGAGATTGGCGGGTCTTGCGTTGAAATCTGGACAGATACAACAAGAATCCTTTTGGACTTCGGGATGCCACTGGTTGAAAAGGATGGTAGTGAGTTCGAATTTGATAAGTATAAAAATCTTTCAATTGATGAACTGATAAAAGCAGGTGTTCTGCCAGATGTCAAGGGCATTTATAATAATGACGAGATTCTCATAGATGCATTACTTATATCGCATGCACATCAAGACCATTGGGGGTTGTACAATTATATTAATCCCAAAATTAAATGTTATCTGGGTCGAGCCACGAAGAAATTGATTGAAATAAATAACCTTTTCACTCCAAAGAATACTATTATCGGTAATCCAGTGTATTTTGAAAAAGAACAGGCATTTCAGATTGGTGATATCACCGTAACTCCATATTGGGCAGACCACAGTGCCTTTGATGCGTATTCTTTTCTGATTGAAGCCGAAGGCAAAAGCATTTTTTACAGTGGCGATTTCAGGGGGCATGGCAGAAAATCGAAGGCATTTAGATGGTTTACATATAATGCGCCACAGAATGTCGATTATCTGCTCTTAGAAGGCACTTCTTTGGGGAGAGAAGGCAAATCATTCAAGAATGAAACGGATATTGAAAACGAACTGGTATCATTATTCAATATAAAAGGTAAATCGAACCTGGTTTATACATCCGGACAAAACATAGATAGAATTGTATCAATTTATCGGGCGTGCATCAGGACAGATAAAGTATTGGTTGTTGATGTTTATGTTGCAACTATTCTAAAGGTTCTGTCAGAATACGCTGAGATTCCCTATCCATCGGATGATTTTAAGAACCTCAGTGTCATATATCCATATTACACATCAAAACGTCTGGCTAAAGAAGACAATGAGAAAATCCTTTATCAATTCAAGAACTTTAAAATAAATAAGGAAGAGATTAGCAGTAAACCGGATAGATATGTAATGATTGTCAGACCATCAATGCAAAAAGATTTGGAACGGATTTCAGGGATTGATGGTGGAAACTTGATTTACTCTATGTGGGAAGGATATCTGAAAAAACCTGATACGAAGAATTTCATAGAGTATTTCGAATCCAGAAATTTCACTTTCCACAGTATTCACACCAGTGGACATGCCGACATTAATACTCTGAAGCAAATGGTTGAAGCCATAAATCCGAAGAGTATTGTACCTATTCATACGTTTAATGCAGGAGATTATAGTAAAATATTCAATTGTCCCATAGTTTTATTGAAGGATGGAGAAATATTATGATTGCAAATTCAAGTATCATTTTTGTAAAAACACTTGAAAAAGAATTCATTTTATTGAAAGTATCTAATTTTTAAGTATTGAACCGTATTTTAAAACTAAATTGCATAAACAAACATAAAAACCAAAAATCGAAGTTAATATGATCATAGTATGAAGACGGTTAATGATTTTAAATTTAAAACATTACAAATCTACCACATCAATATATAATCTAAATTTATCCGTATCGTATTGTTGATTTTGATGAGTAATAGGCAAACATAAAAGATTATGACACAAATAAAAACGACAATAATAGCATGGAACAAGAAATTAAATTCGAGAAAATAAAAGTTGACTCCGAGAAACTACTTAATCACTTAAAATCAAAGTGGAAAGGACGACCTTGTCAAATGTGTGGAGTTGGAAACTGGAGTATTTCTGATTCAATTTTTGAACTTAGGGAATATAATCATGGAAGTTTGGTCGTTGGTGGAGTACCAATAATTCCTGTCGTTCCCATTACCTGTGACAATTGCGGTAATACAGTTTTTGTAAATGCAATTAAAGCAGGACTAATTGAACCAAACAAAAAATAAGATGGCTGACAATTACAAATTTTCACAGGATTATGAACTTATTCCACCGCAAAAGCAGCGTTCATATCCAATTTCTACAACTGAATGGACTTTAATCAAGAAGAAAATTTCAGAAGTAAAAGATGGGGCAAATTTCTGGCATACTATCGGTTCTATTCTAATTGGTGCTGCAATATCGACTTTAATTACTGCATTAATAAATGATTTCAAAACAGAAAAATTATTATGGACTTGTTGGGCAGCATTTTTTGTAACTGGAATAAGTGGTTCTTTTGCGTTTTACTTCGGAAAAGAACAAAGACAGACACAAAATAAATCAAAAGAAGATGTAATTGATTTTATGACCATTATTGAAGAAAGATTTCCAAACTCGCTACAGGCTTCAACTCCGACCACTAAGCAAGAAATAATAATAAATTCTGCAAAATATGGTGCAGAGGGTAAATTTACTGATGTAACAGCAAGAATTTCTGGATTTGTTGAAAAAAACATTTTGGAAATTAAAGCAAGTAATGATTTAGTTGATGGTCAAGACCCAATTGTCGGAAAGGTAAAAACGTTAATAATTGACTACACGATAAACGGAGAAAATAAAAACCTTTCTATTATGGAAGGCAAGACACAAAAGATTGAATAATGCCAGCCACTATCCAAATAATTGCAGACTCTCTCATTTCTAATCAGACAGGTCTTCTGACTGTGGCTGTAGACACGTTAAAGGTTCTTAATGTGCCTGATAATTCAACAGGATTTAACTGGTCAGACTTCTTTAAACCAAGTATTGATTTAATAATTGCAGTTATCGGTGCATCAGTTATAGTGTGGCAATATCTGGTACAAAAACAAAAAGAATCTGCTGAAAGAATTATAGAAAGTAAAAAAATCGCTTATGCGGAGTTTCTAAAAAACTTTACTGAAACTGCCGTAAAAGTAGTTTATGACAAAGAAACAAGTGGTATTAAACACGATAAAGAAAGAATGCTTGCAAGAAATCAACTGCTTCTATATGCTAACGACAAAGTAATTAAAGCATATCATAATTGGATTGAGTTCTCCGACAACCCAGACAACAACGATATTAATAGAGAGGTTGAATTATTTGGTATAATATTACTTGAGATTCGTAAAGATATACATGGTAATAGCAAAGTGACTGAACAGGAAATTAGCAACTTAAATCCTTTTAACAGAGGGTGAGTGAACCTAATTTAAAAAGAAGTCATAACCGAAGATTTCAGTAGAAACACCAATATCAGAGTGCAATCCTTTGTCACAAATCATTACACACATTTTATCCAGATTTTCTCCAAGTTCATCTTGATTTGGCGCACTTGCACATAATAATCCGTCAGGCATAACAAATCGACTAAAGACAAATGGATTGCCGTCACACTGTCCTTCAATCTTTTAATGCAACCAGAATACGTTCTGTTATTATTGATTTGCGCACAAAATATTTCGGTGATTTCGACTTTTAATTGCTTCTCTTTCCCTTTCTTATTCATGGTAAAATATTTTGCGTACAAATGTACATTAAAACCTGATAGTGAATAGTATATGCTTGACCATTTATTCTGATTCAGAGTTAGAGTTCGAATTCCAAAAGGTCATAATCAGAGCTTTGTTTGGGATTATCATCAGTAGTAGGTTTCGTCTTAGATTCAGTACACTTTTCACAATGTGATTTAATAGCAACGGCATTCATTTCATCATTGAAGTAATCCGAATTAATGAGTAACCACGTACAATGCTTTTCCAGACATTCTATGCAAAGGTCAATGGTCAACACTCGCTTAGCACGGATATCCTCAACAAACAGATGTACAATACCTTCTTTATAATATCCATCCAGTAATTGGACATCAGATATTTTAACAAATGTTCCTTCGGGACAATCAACTAAGTGATATTTTTTCCCAATAGTTATGGTCTTGTCTGTTGCCCGTATGCATGGTGAATTTATAAAGAAACTATCAGCACCTACTGTACAATAGAGATTATCTAAGCCTAAGATGGCTGAATCGAATGGGTGTTGGTCTTGTAGTTTCATATTAAATGGACAATCTATTATTATAATTACGTAATGTGCTCATTATCTAGGGTATCCCCTCTCCATGGGCTACCCTTTATACACATTTTCAGCTTTATAGTAGTATTTGTCCTCTTTTAACTCTTAAGCTAAATGGAATCGGTTAATCAGTTCAAGATTTATAAATTTAGCTTTTTTTTTGCCACGAATGTGGCAAAATTTGAATAACCCCCGGTGCAACCGGGGGTGGAAGACTAACACTCTGATCCAAAGCTCTGAAGGAGCTTAATATTGTTGGTTTAATGCAAGAGTTTATCTATCTTAGACCTCTCTCGCTGTATTACTAACTTAATAACTTATGATATGTCAAGTTATCGGCAACACTTGTATCACCTTGTTTTCAGGACAAAGGACAGCATGGCCACAATAAAGCAGGACCATGTTGATGATCTCTATTCATACATTACAGGAATTATAAAACATAAAGACAGTCACCTGTATTGTATAAATGGTGTTGAAAATCACCTTCATATTCTTACTGATATGCATCCTTCAATTGCACCTGCGGATTTTATAAGAGATATCAAAGTATCATCTTCATTATGGATTAAAAACAGCGGGTACTTTCCTGCGTTTAAAGGCTGGTCAGTTGGTTATGCATCCTTTACCTGTTCATACATGGATATAGGCAGACTAATAAATTATATTAAAAATCAACAGGTACATCACAGAAAAATAACATTTGAAGAAGAGTACAGGATACTGTTACTTGAGTCTGGGATAAAGTTGGATGATAGGTTTTTTCCTTAACATTGATATTCAGCTCCTTCAGAGCTGTTAGTAGCTTGTGTTAGCTTCCCCCGGCTTCACCGGGGGTTATTCATATATGGCTCTTTCAGAGCCGAAATAAACAATGTTCTGTAAAATTCAGTTGTCATGTCTCATGATGTTGCAGCATGTTAATAAGCTGAATCTCTTAATAATAACAAGATGTGTATAAAGGGTAGCCCTATGGGGGAGTGGGGGCATATGTCTCTATAGCCGTGTGGGTCTGTCAGTTATGTCTTCTCTTGCTTCCCAAATCAGTTACCAGATGTCTTTGCAATTATATTTTCACTTCTATTTCCAGATGCATGTTAAATCGTTTTTCCAGACACATTTCCTGCTCCCACTAATAAATACTTGAAATTTATTTTTTGAAAATATTTAATAATCTGTATTTCTGCTATTTAATATGTTTATTAATATAAATAGGAATGGCTCTATTCTATGATAGGATAGATAATCTATTTCAAGGTCTTGTTGATACTAAAGGGCTACATTGCTTTGGGGTATCAAATATATCATTTTTAATTGCTTGTATATGTGTTAATTAAGATTAGTTATCATTCCGCTTTTAGAATAGAGCCATAGGAATTAGTTTTACAATGCCATAATCCGAATCTTTATCTGACTGAATGATATCGCATGCTTAAACTTGTTTATTTTCAAATATAACTCGTGAAAGTAAAAATAATTCAAAAAAACAGGGCTTAGATGTTATACAACATACAAAACTATTGTCACAAAATGAAATAAATGTGGTCTTTATGTAGTCTAATGTAATAACAGGTTTCACAACTTATCACTTAAAATGAGTATAATATGAATATTGAGATTCAGGGGCTTAATCTGATCTATCCAAACGGGAATCACGCATTAAAAGATATAAACCTTGAATTTGGGGCAGGAATGTTCGGACTTCTTGGACCCAATGGCGCCGGGAAATCAAGCCTTATGCGTATAATTGTCACTCTGATGAAACCATCATCCGGTGTAGTACTGATTGATGGAAAGAATATTCAGAAGAACAGGAAAGAACTGAGGGGCATACTGGGATATCTGCCACAGGATTTCAGGTTCTTCACTTCACTTAAAACCTGGGAATTCCTCGATTATTCAGGATCCCTTGCCGGATTAAAGAACAAAAGGGAAAGAATCACTGAAGTTGACCGCTTACTCGATCAGGTTGGACTTCTTGAAGTTCGCGACAGGCAAGCCAACAGGTTATCAGGGGGAATGAAAAGACGATTGGGAATTGCACAGGCTCTGATAGGAAATCCAAAAATCATTGTTGTAGATGAACCAACTACGGGACTCGATCCGGATGAGAGAATACGTTTCAGGAATATTCTGTCCCAATTAAGTCAGCATGATGTTACTATTATACTTTCAACTCACATAGTTGGTGACATATCATCAACTTGTCAGGGAATGGCTCTTCTGAATAAAGGGGAGCTGGCCTTTTCCGGTTCACCTGAAAATTTGGTAAAAAATGCTGAAGGGCATGTATTTAAGCTTTCCCTTACTCCCAATGAATATGATATGGTCAAGGATCGTTATAATGTGATCTCTACAATACCCGTTGAGACAGGATGGGAAGTGCAGATTGTTTCAGATGATGTTCCTGAATTCAGTTCTACAACTATTATCCCTAATATTGAGCATGCATATGTTTATTATATGGAGCATAAGTTACAAGCCAATCTAACTGAATAATAAACAAAACAACTATGCCATTTTTTCATAACATAAAAACGGTTGCACGATATGAGGCAAAAACGTTAAGGAGAAGCTGGTTCTTCAGACTCTTCTCTTTAGGAGCGCTGGTTATACTATCCTTTATGAATATTGGTCTTTTTTCACCAATAGGTAATGAGTCATGGGATCTGGTATCTATCCCCTCATCCTTACCACTTATCAACCTCTATCTTCTGAATATAGGACAAGCAATTGTTGTCATTTTTCTCGCTGCCGACTTTCTAAAGAGGGACAAAAAACTCGATACCAATGAGGTTCTGTATACCAGGCCAATGTCTAATCTTGAATATGTTATCGGGAAGACCTGGGGTATCCTGAGACTTTTTCTTGGACTAAATATATTGATCCTTGCCATTGGTCTTCTTATTAACATAATCTCAAAAAACATGTCGATTGACATTATGGCATATATCACATATCAGCTGTTAATTAGTATCCCTACAATTGTATTTAGCCTGGGACTTGCTTACCTGCTAATGTCTGTAATCAAAAATCAGGCAATAACATTCCTGATACTTCCTGGCATAGCTGCACTAAATATGTTCTATCTATGGTTCAGAATGGGATCAATATTCGATTATATGGCATTTGGCCTTCCTCTCTTCAAATCGGGTGTTATCGGTTTTGACAATCTTGAATTCATAATTAATCAAAGACTCCTCTTCTTCTTTCTGGGATTGGCTTTTGTTCTGGCAACTGTATTATTATTCAAACGTCTTCCTCAATCCAATGTTCACAAGATAGTTACTATTGTATTTTTATTTGTTTTTCTGATTGGAGCAGGAACATGCGGATTTAATACATATTCTGTTTACAGGAATACAATCGATGACCGAAACCTGATTATTGAAACGAACAGGCAGTATGAAAATCAAAATTTTCCAAGCTTAACTGATGCCTCAATAGATTTTATCCATAAAGGAAAAACGTTTGAAGCCACAGCTGATATCAAAATATTGAACGATAACAAAGAGCCTCTTAACCATTACCTGTTCTCACTTAATCCATCATTAAATGTTGTGAAGATTACATCAGGGGGCAAGGATCTGAATTTTTCAAAAACAAATCACATAATTGACATAGAACCGGGAAAGAGTCTCGATTCCGGTAAGATCGACAGTTTAATAATTTCTTATGAAGGAACTATCAATGAATCATTTTGTTATCCAAATTATAATGATAATCTTAAAGATAATCCTTACAGAATAGCAATGTTAAACGTTAATAAACGACAAGCGTTTTTGAGAGAAGACTATATACTATTAACTCCGGAGACTCACTGGTATCCAGTCACATCTCTTAATTTCTATCCCTCCAACCCCGCACGCATTAAAATTGATTTTACCAACTTCACGCTTCGCGTAAAAACCTTACATGAGCTGACAGCAGTTTCACAGGGGAGGATGAATAAAGAAGAAGGCTATACTCAGTTTTTACCTGACAGTCCGTTGACCGGGCTCACACTTGTTGTGGGGGATTATAATTCAGACACACTTCAAATTGATTCTGTGAAATATATAAGTTATTATTTCCTTGGTCACGACTACTATAAAAAGGATCTGGCTGAGATAAAAGACACTTTGTCATTTATGGTCTCTGGAATAATGAGAGATCTGGAAACAAATTTTTCGGTTAAATATCCATTTAAGACTTTAAGCCTGGTTGAGGTACCTGTTCAGTTCTATTCCTATCCAAAGAAAAGTACCCAGACCAGAGCTGAGGTCCAACCCTCTATGGTTTTGCTTCCTGAAAAATTATCCACCCTACAGAATGCGGGATTCTACAAACAATTTACAAGACAAAAGAAAAGAATGGCCCGTAATAATCAGGTAATAACCGATAAGGAGTTGCAGATCAGGATATTTAATAGTTTTATAAGGAATACATTTATTAGTGGAGAAAATTTCAGGTTTATTAACGGAACCCCTTCCAATGAACCAACCAGATATCGTTTGGGACCAAGTTTTTATTTCTTTAGAAACAATTTTTACTCAACAGACTATCCTGTAATTAATTCTGTTTTTGAATCACACCTTCAGAAAGTCAATGTTCCGGGAAGGCCTGGTGGATTCCGGGGAATGTCCGGAACCCTTTCTGATAATGATAAAGCAAATCTTATTCTTAAAGGGACCAGCTTTAAAGATCTGCTTACAGAAAATCCATCAAACGATACTATAAGAACAGTATTAACCGTAAAAGGGGATTATCTGTTTAACTTATTAAGATCAAAGATTGGAATCGATGAATTTAATGTGTGGTTTAAAGATTATTTGGATAAAAACTCCTTTAAGAGAGTGGATATTCTAAAATTAAGTGAAGATATAAAAGAGACCTTCAACTTTGAGATTTATCCATTTCTGGAAAATTGGTTTAATGGGAAGGCTCAGCCCGGATTCCTGTTTTCAGGGTTTCAGTCCGATGAAATAATTGCAGGCGACAGATCGAGGTTTCAGGTAACATTTGTGGCCTCTAATCCTGAACCTGAAGGAGGACTTTTCAATATCGCGTTTCGTACCGGGGGACCCGAAGGCAGAGGAGGAGGGCAAGGTGCGATGAGCATTGCCATTACCGGAGGCGGAGGAGGTGGAGGCTCCCGCCAGATGCAAATATCTATGCAGGGTCGTGGAATGGGAGGTACCGATATCTCAAGAATAATTTACCTGGGACCAAATGAAGCCAAAAAAATTGGTATTGTATTGGATGCTTCACCCAGAGCCATGATGATAAATACACTCTTTGCAAAAAACCTTCCAGGCGAAATCACTATACCAATTAACGAAATAACAAAAACAAAAAATAGTAAAAAAGAGTTTTCAGGTGAAGAGAACCTTTCCATATTACCTCCCTTTACACAGCCATTTGAAATCATAGTTGATAATGAGGACCCGGGATTTATGTTCGATAACATTAGCACTGTCAGTCCTCTTAAAAAGATTCTGGGAATTGAAAACAAACATGGAACAACATATATGCAGCTAAGCATATTTAATATTCCGGAATATTGGCAGCCTGTTGTCCAATCCGCCTACTATGGTAAATATATCCGCTCTTCATTATATACCAGGGGAGGAACGGGTGACAGATCTATTACATGGGCAACGCCTGTTGAAGAACCTGGTTATTATGATATATTCTGTTATATCGGAAAGACTGAAGACAGGATGATGATAAGAATGGGGCAAAGGGGAGGCCCGGGTGGTCCGGGTGGACCCATGGGAAGACAGCAGGGTGAGAGTCCATACAAAGATATGCACTACAAGATTTCCCATGATGAAGGTATTGAAGATATTACCGTTGACTATGAGAATGCAATTGGAGGATGGAATAACCTGGGACGTTACTATCTATCCCCGGATTCTGCAAAAGTGGTATTAACAAACCAATCACAGGGAAAAATTGTTATTGGAGATGCAATTAAATGGGTGAAACAGAATTAAAAGGCACAAGGTTAAAGTAGAAAGGTTAAAGTAGAAAGGCGAAAGTAAAAAGAGTAAAGGGATTGAAGAATTATGGTTCCCCTCCTGGGAGGGGGAAGGGGTGGGTTTTTATAGGAAAATACCAATTTCAGAATAAAAAATAATATGTTGAAAATATGAAACAATTTAACAAACAAAATAAGTTCCTTGTATTTACAATTATCCTGTTGTTTACCTGTAGCTTATCCGGCTTCTCCCAGCAAGGCTTTACACTTGAGAAGGCTCTCAACATTGCAGAATCCAATAGTCCCTCAATGAAGAAAACAAGGCTTAGCCTGATAAGAAGCCAGGAGAATCTGAACGCACAGAATGCCGCGCTGAAATCAAACTTCTCTCTTACCCTTAATCCAATAGGATACAATCAGAGTAGAGAATTCAATGATCTTATTTCAAACTGGAATTCAAGGACAACGACTGAAAGTTATGGACTTTTTACAGTCTCCCAACCGATTGTTATGACAGATGCCAGAATCTCCCTTACAAACAGGTTCGGATATAAAGATTCCTATAGCGAGTTCACCAGTACCTCCACAAAAGGGTTTAGCAATAATCTCTCGATATCAGTTGATCAACCCCTGTTCACATATAACAGAACAAAAATACAACTTAAGGAGCTCCAGTTATCACTTGAGAATGCACAACTAAATTATGCAATCCAACTTCTGGCTCTTGAGAAACAGGTTACCCAGGCCTTTTACTATGTATATCAGCAGCAACAGAGTCTTGATATAGCCGACCAAGCGTATCAGAATATGCAGCAAAGTTATGAAGTATCAAAGAATAAAGTAGATGCAGGTATTTCTGCCAGGGAAGAGATGTTTCAGGCAGAACTTAATCTTGCAACTACAAGATCTGATTTTGAGAATAAACAGGTTTCCCTTGAAAATGCAAAAGACGATTTTAAGCTTCTGATTGGGATGAGCCTTTATGATGATCTTCTTGTAATCCCCAATATTAATGTAGACACAGTAACTGTTGACGTAGCCTTTGCTATAGAACAGGGTCTTGCCAGTAGAATGGAGCTTCGGCAACGTGAGATAAATATTGAATCGTCCCAATTCGATCTGATTCAAACAAAAGCACTTAATGAATTTAAAGGGAGTCTTGCTCTCTCCCTGGGCCTGTTTGGAGATAATGAAAATTTCAGAGACGTATATAATAGCCCAACAGATAACGAGACTGTTGCCCTTTCACTTACTATTCCACTTTGGGACTGGGGAGAAAGAAAATCAAGAATTAAGGCTACTGAAGCATCAGTTGAAACTGCCAATATTACACTCGAAGAAGAACAAAATAATATTATCCTGGGTATTCGAAAAGTTTACAGAAACCTTATCAATCTCCAAAACCAGATTGATATTGCCATTCAATCAGTGACTAATGCACAACTCACATATGATCTTAATCTCGAAAAATATAAGAATGGCGACCTAACTGGTATGGATCTCAATATATACCAGAACCAGCTTTCGGAAAAAAAACTAACATACACTAATTCTCTTATATCCTATAAGCTTGAACTTCTTAATCTTAAAATTCAAACTCTATTCGATTTTGAGAAAAATGAAGCAGTATCACCAGTTATGACGATAGAAAAATAATCACGTAACTAATCAATACTTAAAGCGAGCTAAAGTTTAGAGCCTGCCTACCGGTAGTCAGGTGCCTAAAGTTGAAATTTATAGAATAAATCGTAAAAAAGTTAATCAAATTAAATTAAAGCAAGATTTATTAACACAACAACCTTGTGAAACTTGACAATAAGGTTGCTTCATCCATGTTCTCATTAATCAGCTGCAACTCACTTTTTGTCACATGCTGAAAAATTTTCCATGTCCTGTTGCAATTCTCAAAACTATCTATTAAATTTACGTCAGACGTATTTCCGTTTATGAGGGGTTCAAAAATAGATTTTAAAAACACTAGAAACTATAAAGGGCATCTCTAAAAACCCATTGTTGATATATATGCCTGATTGTTAATAACATAAAGTTGATTTTATTGACTATATTTTATATCTTAGCAAGAAAAGCACGAGATGAAAAATATAAATGATTTAGGCCTGTTTGATGACCATTTTTTAATGGAAAAGCTTACTAAGCTTGGTGATCCGCTGCGAAAATTGGATAAATTTATTAACTGGAAAATATTTGAATCTCCTATAAATGAGGCATTTAAGAATGAGGATAGAGATTTATCGAAAGGAGGCCGCCCCCCATTCAACCGATTGATATTGTTCAAAGCCCTTATCATTCAGAGTCTGTATAATCTTTCTGATGATCAGTTGGAATACCAAATTGTTGACCGGGCAAGCTTTAAACGGTTTTTGGAATTGAAGAAAAGTGACAAAGTGCCTGACAGCAAAACATTTTGGTTATTCCGGGAGCAGCTTATAGAAAAAGGGGTGATCCTGGGTTTGTTCAAAATCTTCAATGAAACCCTTGATGCGGCAGGCGTTTTATCCCATCAGGGAAAGATGGTAGATGCCAGCTTTGTCGAGGCTCCACTCCAACGAAATACCCGCGAAGAGAACAAGCATATTAAAGAGACAGGGACAGCGCCAGCGGAGTGGAAAGTGAAGCCCCATAAATTAGCACAGAAAGATATTGATGCCAGATGGACTAAGAAAAACAACAATACTTTTTACGGTTATAAGAACCATGTAAAAGCCGATACAAAGACTAAACTCATAGAAGAATTTATTGTTACTGATGCATCTGTACATGATTCGCAAGCTATGGAACAATTGCTGACAGAGAAAGATGAGGGACAACCGCTTTATGCTGACAGCGCTTATACAGGAGAAGATCAGGAAACGGTTTACAAAAAGAAAAAAGTCATCAACAAAATAATTGAGAAAGGGTACCGCAACAAACCCTTAACCGAAGAACAGAAAGCCAATAATAAAGAGAAATCAAGGACACGAGTAAGGGTCGAACACGTGTTCGGCTTTGTAGAAAACAGCATGCATGGCTCCATTGTCCGCACTATTGGGATTGTAAGAGCCCTGTGAAATAGCGAAGCTAATATTTCACAGGGTCGCTGTACTCAATTAAAAATAGTGGTTGCTATGGGATAGGTATGTCCAGCCGTGAAAGAGATACTTTTGTAAGTATCTGATAATTAATTAAATAAAAAATGGGGGGGGGGTAAAATTAGGTTTTTAGAAATCCATTTAATATATTTGTGTCAAACAACAGCATCAAAAAAAGAAGTTAATAGAGGTGCCCTAAAGCTAATAAATATCACTCTGATTAATTGATATCTATCACGTGCAAGCCCTATATATATTAACTTTGCATATCGCAAATAGCATAAGAAAATGTTAATATAATAACAAAATCAATTAGCACCTTAGCAGTCAAAAATCAATCACTATTATTTAGATCTATGAATAGCAGACTACCGATAAAACAAATATCATCAGGAAACTTTCCATTCCATTTTAGAAGATTAAAAATCCTATTGCATTTGGATAACCTTAAATTCAAACAAAATTGTCTAACCAATTAATCTTATGAAATTATGAAAAATCCTAAACCAACTATTAGAGGAAAAAACACTGCATTTCAAAACTGCATACTGTTCCTTAAACTCAGTGTGCTTTTCTGGTTTCTCGGAGCAATGCAGGTTTCTGGCTCTGTCTACTCTGAATACCCGCAACAGAACATGGTATCCGGTAAAATAACAGATAGTAACACCGGTGAACTGCTTCCTGGTGTTAATATTGTTGTGGAAGGCACCGCAATTGGTGCAATCTCTGATGTTTCAGGGAAATACACCATTTCAGGTGCCAAACAGAAACGCCGTTCTGGTATTTTCATTCATCGGGTATGCCCCCGAAAAAGTACCTGTTAACGGACAATCAATTATTGACATAAATTTAGTTTCTGAAGTCAAGGCACTCGGAGAAGTTGTTGTGACTGCTCTTGGTATGAAGAAAGAAAAGAAGGCTATTGGGTATGATGTCTCCAATGTTACTGGTGATAAAATTGCTACAGGAGGTGTATCGAATGCTTTGAAATCTTTAGATGGAAAGATAACCGGAGTTCAGATTAACAGCATTACTTCTTCTCCCACTTCATCGGTAATGTTCAATATTCGCGGTGCTACTTCATTACAAGGTATAATGGGTGGTTGGACTGGAAACATTAATAACCAGACTCAGCCACTTATCGTAGTAAATGGAGTTCCGGTGGCTACAAACACCGTATCGGCGACAGCTGGTATTGACGTGGGTAACTTCATGTCATCCATAAACCCTAATGAAATTGAGAGCGTATCTATCCTGAAAGGTGCCAGTGCAGCTGCTCTTTACGGTTCATCTGCCGGTAATGGTGTTATTGTGATTACAACTAAAGATGGAAGCAAGGCTAAAAAAGGGTTAGGAATTTCTGTTAACAGCTCCACATCCATCGATCAGGCTTACAGTTCCCCTCCCATACAAAGAATTTTCTTCCAGGGTGGAGAAGAAGGCGAACCATTGACGGAGGATAAGCAGGCTTTGGGATGGAACATTAACGATACGAAAAACAACGTTGGTAATGTACCTCGCTGGAACCTACTTACACAAAAGTGGGAGGAAGTTCCCCTAATAGTCCGTGGAGACCAGGATCCTTTGATGGCTTTCCTTGTTCCGGGTGTCATGACCGAGAACAACGTTGCTGTAACAGGAAACTATGACAAGGGAAATTACAGGCTATCAGTTACCAGCATGGATTCCAAATCAGTTATTCCCAACAACCGTACTATTCGTAATGACGTCTCATTTAGCTCTGTGTACAAGTTGAATGACAAGCTGACTTTCACTTCTAATGCGTCATATACCAATACATTTGTTCCTAACCAGTCTCATACCTATGGCAAGAGAGAAGATAATCCACTGGCAGTTGCCATGCAAATGCCAATCAACATGCCTCCAATGTCTGAATGGAAACAGGCAAACACATATCTGGACGGTTGGGAAGGTCAATATCAAAATACACCTTATTTGAAAAATCCGATGGGAGACCGCCTGGGCAACGTAAATGCTCAGGGGTTTGACAATAATGTTGGAAAAAATAATCCCTACTTTGTAACTAACAATATCATCCGTACGTACACAAAAAACTTATTTTACGGTAAAGTGCAAATGGATTGGAAAATCGTAGATCCCCTTACCTTTACTGTGCGTACAGGTTTGAATTCTGAAAATTTTGCTTTTGAAAGAAAAGCTTCCTGGGGTGCTGAAAGAGCCCAAAAGGGTGCCTACGAGCAATCGCAATCAGTCAACCTCGGAATCAATACTGACATCTTGCTTGCGTACAATGATTATTTCTTTGACAAAAGGCTTAATGTGGATGCCTTGGGAGGTGTATCTTACGGATATTCTGAATCAAACGGCTCTAGTTTTGGAGGTAACGAGTTATCTACTCCCAATAATTATAGTTTGTCTGCCTTACCCGCATCTGTCAGACAAAATACTTCTATCTGGAGAAGCTATCCGGGGAGAAGTTATGGCGCTTATGCTACCGTTACACTTGGTTGGGAAAGTATGGTTTACCTTGAATTAACGGGTCGCAATGACTGGAGTGGTATCCTCGAATACGAAAAGGTCACTCACTTTTACCCGGGTGCGTCTTTGAGCTGGCTTGCTTCTGAAACCTTCAAAGAGAACCTGCCAGAGTGGGTAACTCTCTTAAAGATGAGAGGTAGTTATGCAGTTACAGGACACGGTATCGGACAACCTGTCAACCTGGATAGTTATGGAATATCTGGTAATGTCTGGGGGTCATCGGCTATGGGAACCATTGGCGGAAATCTTGTTGATGCCAATATTAAGCCTGAGTTAAGTATTACCAAAGAGTTAGGTGTTGATTTGGGATTCTTTCAAAACAGAATATCCGCAAATTTTACCATCTACCAGAAAGCCCACGTCAATCAGATCCAAAATCTGCCGGTAGTGGCTTCCTCCGGCTTCGGCTCTATGCTGGCTAACATGGGTAATGTAACTTCTGACGGTATAGAGGCTTCTCTTACTGTTGTCCCGGTCCGGAACCGTGATTGGACATGGAGTGTCACAGGTAATGCATTTTCCAATAAATCTGTTATTACAATGTTAGATGATCGCTTTTCCTCAAAATTCTACAACTATGAAGCTTCGTCCATGATTGGTCTGTTTGAAGGCATTAAAGTTGGAGACCTTTATGCCCAATATCCTATTGCATATATTCAAAGTGGAAAATACAAAGGCATGGCGCTAACTGGTCCGGGTGGTATTATTGAAGAGTCTGTAGGAACTGATGCATATAGAAAGAAAAACGGATATCTTGGTAATATGAATCCTGATGCTATCTTGGGATTTAGCACTGACTTGAAATACAAAAACTGGAATCTGGGTGTCGTTACCAATTTGAGATTAGGGGGTATATTCATCTCTGAGACTCAGAAGATACTGGTGGACGATGGTATGGCTGACCTTAACTATATATACAAAGGTCAGAAATTATGGACAGGTGGCCGTTTTAGTGGCGGGTTACCAAGTTTGCCAAACCCTGATGATGTATTTAAGGGTTGGCAGGAACCAGGTGGGGGTGATGTGCAGTACAGAGAGTTTGTACAAGAAAATCTGTCACTCTTCAACAGTGATCCCCGATATTTTGGATACTGGAATGCTGTATTCATTGATCCCAGAAAAGATATATCCGGCCTCACCCAGGAAGAAAAGATTAGCCTTCCTGATGATTACTACATCCTGAATGGAGCTGATCCAAATGCGACACTTTACTTGCCACCTTACGGAATGGAAGGAAACGAACTGTGGTCAGGAGCTCAATTCAGGACACATGACGCAACGGTTTTCAAAAT
>Ga0307377_10001541_pt1 | contig 28805 bp, 32 predicted proteins | sample TR3MG_FD_202535 | JGI IMG/M metagenome (GOLD analysis project Ga0307377, IMG submission 202535) | Soil microbial communities from Risofladan, Vaasa, Finland - TR-3 | ecosystem: Environmental > Terrestrial > Soil > Coastal area > Acid sulfate soil | place: Finland: Risofladan, Vaasa | collected... | reverse complement strand
TTCTTAGGTTTACTATCACCCATAGAGGCCATAAGCTTTCGCATTTTATCTGATTTTTTCATTTTCTACTCCTATTATACTGCGTCAGCAATTTGTGTAGCTATAGCACTTGCAATACTAATTTGTGAATGAATACTTTCGCCAATTTTCTTACTTGCACAAGCGATAACTAAATACTCTTTTGCCTCTTTACTAAGTACTCTAAGTTTTGCTTGAGCAGCATTGAGAGCAGCATTACCTGCAAGTCCAAGTGCTTGGGCTTGTAAACATTCAACAATAAGGTCTAATTGCTCAGCAATTTCCTTACCATGTTTTCTGTTAGTCATAGATACGATTAAATACTCTTCAATTTCTTTTGATTCTTTTTCAGATGGAGTAATAACATCTAAAATAGCTTGAGCAGCGGCAGCATTGGCTGGTAATGTGTTAATAACTCTTGCAACTATTTCACTTGCAATTCTTTCATTTGCTAGAGCAACGCCTAAAACGTACTCTTCGTCTCGTGTAATCATTTTTTTCTCCTTCTAGAACGGTTAATTCCGTAACGCTTTCGCGTACTAGTTTGGTACGTTAAAGATTATTATTGTTGACTTTTTACATTTAAAGTGTAATTATTATAAATAATGGAGGTTTTTTATGTATAGACTAAAATTTAAACCTGAAACGGAGAGTTTTGAGATTCATTCATCCAAATATGGTGCCTTTTCAGGCCCTTTTCTCAAGATCTATCGTAAAGCTGTTGAGATGGGTGTAGAGCCACTTGAGATCAAGTATGCTTTAGAAGAGTTTGCTAAAAACGACCATAACGTGGCTGAGTTTGGTATATGGGGAAAGTTTATTTTCTCAAAATCTGAGTAAAATCAATAGTTTATAAAAAAATGCATTTTTTTGTATTTTTTGCTTGTAATTGTTACAAGATCATGCTATATTATATACATATAATATGCACGATGTTGCACGATGCTGGGAGGCAAAAATGGGTACAAGAAATCTAACAATAGTAAAAGTTGATGGCAAAACTAAAATTGCTCAATATGGTCAATGGGATGGATACCCTACAGGTCAAGGCTACACAATAGCTGACTTTATTCAAAATCACCTTGATCTTGATAAAATGAAAGAAAAAACTCGTGCTCTAAAGCGCATTACTAAAAAAGATCATAAAGATCGCTGGACTGAAGCTGGTGCCGATCCCAAGTCAAATCTAGTAAATTTTACCGTTTCCGACAAATTTGCAGACATGTATCCATTTTTATCAAGAGATACTGGTTCTAAAATACTAAGAATGGTCCAAGATGGCGTTTATACTTATGAAAAAAGCTTTAGCACTAAAAATGGTTTTGAGCGTAGAAATATCACTGTAGAAGGGGTTCTAGTAGACAGAGTCCAGACTGAAATGTCTTTTCTTAAAGATAAAGCATTCTGTGAATATGCCTATGAGGTCGATCTTGACAAGCAAAGTGTCAAAGTTTTTGTCGGTGGCAATGCTTTTAAGACAATTGATTTTGAAAATTTCACCAGAAAACGCATGGATGAGCTTGAGAAAGAGATCAGCCAGCATTTATATGGAGATGAGGAAGAAACTGCATAATATCGATAATAGTGCTTGCAATTATTACAAAAGCCTGTATAATAAGGGTATATCAATTAACAAGTTCATGGGAGGTTCATATGAGCGCAAAAAAAATACAAACAATAGACGTTACTACTCAAGCAGCTAAGAGATTAGCTGACATTCGAGATCAACTTAAGGTTCTTCAAGCTGAAGAAAAATCTATTAAACAAATGTTTATGGATTCTGGATTTTCAAGTTTTGATGCTGGAGATGTTCTGGTTTCAATTAGCGAAACTTCTAGAGAGTCTTTAGATAAACCATCTCTACTCAAAGAGCTTGGTGAAGATTTTCTTGATAATTTTACTAAAGTAACTAATTACTTAAGAGTAAGCGTTGTAAGAAAGTAATTAACTTTCCATCCAAGCTTGTAATACAGCATTATCTTGCAGATCAACATGTAGTTGGTCTGCAATTTCATTTGGATCTAAATAAAACCAAGCATCACATTCTTTGTCTGGGTCTTTAGAGCAATCTATCTCTTGCTCTCTGGCTACGGTAATCTTCATCACATAGATAACCATGTTGCCTCTTTTCGTGACCTTGACAATTTTCATTTCAAGGGCATCAAGACCTGCTTCTTCTTTAAGCTCTCTAGCAACACCTTCAAATGGGTCTTCTTTTACCTCTATGTGTCCACCAGGCATCGTGTATTTGCCGTTATCATTTCTGATACCTACAAGAACATTGTGATCATCGTCGCAAATAAGTGCAAACGCTACGCGATTAGAGGGTGATTTAGACATTAGAACGGCATATCCTTCATTTCTTTTTTAGTTTTTTTTCTTAAGGAATTCAAAAAATTTACAGCATCTTTTTTTGTTTCATGTCTTACTTCATCTCCATCTGGAGAATGTAAGTGGCTAGATACAATAGTCATAACTCCACCTTTAGATCTCGGAATTATTGATGATTGCCTATGAATGCCACCGTGTTCATGAATTCCAGTTTTGCCTGTGGTACCTACTTTATTGCCGTGTTCATTGTTTGAACCCTTACTCCAATTTTTAGCTGGCATATTAACAACATTATCTTTTTCACTTTTTTCTACCTTTTCTCTAACATGCGATTTTATATGATCGTGTAGATCTTCTGGAAATAGATTTTTAGCGTTGTTCCAATTATTATTGAAATGATCTTCCTTATCTTTAGGGTCTTTTATTTGATGTGATTCCCTTTGCTTTTTTATTTTATTAACAAGTAATTTTGCATTTTTTTTATGAGCATCTGCCATTACTGGTTTTTGTTTCATTAAGTCAGTTTGTAAATCTTCTACACGTTTTGTAGAAATAGACTTAGCAATTGTTTCAGCTTCTTCATCTGTTAAGTCGTATTCATTTTTAACAAAAGAAACTATACTTTCATGTTTAATAACTTTTCTTTTTAGTCCAGGGTCAATTGCTTGAGCTTTACTTTGCGCTGATTGCATTTCTTCCATTGGCGCTGCTTGCTCCATACCGTGAGATGCCCAAGCATTGTCAGGTAACGCTTCAGGTGTGCCACTTGCTCTTGGATCAAGACCTGCAGGTGCCGTAGCTCTTGCATTAATTTTTGCATTTACATCTGGGTTATCGTACCATCCATGTTCTGGATGAAAAAGAACTTGACCAGTCATAATTTGGTGTATGCGTTTTCTATTGTCTGGACTTAATAAACGAACTTGTCTAATAAGATCAACATGCTTATCTTCACCATCTCTAGTTTTACCGCGTTGAACTCTAGTTGCAATTTCACGATTAGGTTCTTCAACACCAGTACGTGGAGGTTCGCCTGCCTTAACAGGTACAGCAACTTCACTTGCAGGCAAGCCTAACATTCTACGAATTAATTGTTCTGCAGCCATAGGTTGTACTTCACCTTCTGAACGCTTTTGTTTCATATATCCGTATTTTTTTTGAACATCAGCATATTGCTTATCCATAAGTCTTTGACCATCTTCTAGTCCAACACCTTTTGGTAACAAGAAAATATGACTAAGCTCATGAACGGCTGCTTCTGGATTCCATTGTGATTCTAATTGACCAGATCTCCAGTCAGGTTTATCAACACCAACATCTGGATTTTCATCTCTTCGCTCACCAGTTTTCTCGTTAATTTTTCCACCTGATGGGTTGAGCTTTAAACCTAGAAATTTTTCAGAGAAGTCAGAGATAGATTGCATATGCTTATCTCTCATTGGAGATCCTTTAGCTGGTTGAGATCTTTTGCCAAAAACTTTTGCACGTTGCTCTCTTACGTTTTTAGATCCCTTCATCATATCAGCAAGCATTAACTCTTGTTTTTTGATTTGAACATAGGCCACAGTCTTAGCAATAGCAAGTATTTCATTCTCAGATCTGCTTGAAAGTCTTTCTTGTAAAAAAGACACAAGCTCTTCTTTCTTTTCAAAATTATTAAAAGCTTCGTTAGATACGATCTTAAGAGCTTCAGATTTTTTAATTTCATTATGAGGTAGAGTATGGCTTTCAAGTTTTGGATCTTCATGATGGTAGATTCTATCACTTCTATGATAAGCACCATTTCTGGAATTCTTTTCTCCAACTGGCACTACCCAATGAGATCTTGTGCCAGTTTTGGCCTCACCATGAACTACATATTTCTTACCAGAAGTGATTTTTCCACCACCAGGATTGCTTGCACCACCGTGTAATCTAACAGTGTCTCCACGTTTAAAAGGCATTCTGTCATCTTCAGATTTTTCCATCTTCTTTTTCTTATCTTTAGATTTTTTAAATCTATTAGATTTTGATGAAACATTTACTTGGTCGTTTTCAAAAGGTGTAGAAAGAGTTTTGCCTAAATCTTCAGACTGAAGTGCAGCACCGCCAGATAATGTAGATGGAGCACCCATACCAGAGCCAGCAGAAATTGATTTTCTAAAGTTAGACATAGACTTACCGATTTTGACAGTATCAGCATCAGCACTACCTGACTCTTTAGATTTAACACGAGCTTTTGCATCTTCTCTTTCATGTTGCGCTTGTATAACTGATCTATCAACTCTTTGGATATTTGATTTTCTTTCTTTTAATGATGGTTCTGGTTCTAAACGTGGCTTAGGATTTATAGCATCTGGAGCAAATAAAAATCTAGTTCTGTTTTTAGGAATATGAATATCAGTTGAACCTGGTGTTCTTCCAGAACCCATTGTTGTTTTGTCTTTGTTGGCTACAATTGTTTTGTCTCTATCAAATTCTTGCCCTGTGGACTGTCTTTCTCTTTGCATTCGTTTTGCAGTTTGATTAACAGCATGTCTTTGTTTCATTTGATTGAATTTATTTGAAATACGATTGAAGAATTCTTTTTTCTCTAGATCTTCAGCTTTATTTATGGCTAGTTTAGGTTTGTGTTGAAGAACTCGAAAACCTTTTCCTTCTAAATCTTTAATTTTACCGTGTATTCTTTGGATTTCACCTAGAGTAGCAGGCTTTGATGTAATTTGTTGATTACCTTCATGTATATGATAAAGATCTTCTTTAGGCTCAGTTTTATCTAACTTCTTTTTATATTCTTTAAGTTCTTTACGCTGCTTCTTAGCTTCTTTTTTGTCATCTTTATGACTTTTTGAATCTAACACATCAACCAATTCCTCATGTTCTTTGACAGCTTCTTTTGCAGTCATTGTAACTTTTTTCTTTTTACTTTTTACAATAACCTTGCCATAGTCTGGTTTTTCAGGTTTAGGTGTAGCATCTTTGATACCTCCAAAACCTTTATTGGGTTTAGATATATCGCCAATTTCATTAGTAATAGATGGTTTTGGCATTTCAGCCTTAATTGTAGCGCCCATGCCCATTTCGCCCCAATTAGTTTTTTCCATCGTTTCACAAGATGCAAAATGCTCTTCGCTTTTTCCCATAAGATCTTGAATCATACTGAATGTATTTTGATGCTCACCAAATTTCTTCATTTTTTGGGCATTTTCGATTTCTTCTGGTTTAAGCTCTTCAGCTTCACAGACTTTATTACATGGTGTAATAGTTATAGATATCTTTCTGGCTATGGATTTTAAGATTTCAGCACCTTTCTTTTCAAGGCGAGAACCTTCAATAGAGAAGTTGATTAGCCTTTTAGACTCTTTTTTGTCTTTATTTCGATTATCGTATTTAAGCATGGCTGCAACATCTTTGGCTGCCTGATGGCCATCTACATCGAATAATTCGCCTGCAACATATAGATAAGGCATTTTGATCTTATTCCAGAAATACTTATGACTTTCATTATCACAGTCAGATTCCTTCAAGATCTTTTTGGCGTGTGTAATTTTTCCAACAATTGCCGAGGCTTCTTTGCTTTGATGCTCAAAATTGAAAACACCATCTTTGGTCAAACTAGAAATATCAATACCATCAACCCTAATACGCTCGCCAGAACTGTCTAAATGCTCAGACGCTGCGATACCGTGGATGAATGTACCTTTTTCTTTTTGTTCTTCAGACATATGTGAAATTCCTTTTAACGCAGGCTATATATTAAAGATTATTACTCCAATTGTATTTCGATAAATATCTAAAAATACTCAGTTTTTTATTTTGATTTTTAAAGATTTTTCAATGTAAGTATTGGATATTATTTATTTTTATGTAAGAATAACAAGCTTTAAGCATGTGACAACACAAAAAGGTATTTTTTAAAAAACCTTTCTAACCCCTATCAAATAATTTGGAGGAAAACTATGGCTAAATCAACTGCAAAGTCTGAAGCTGTGGCTCGTGATCTTAAGGATCGCCTAGAACAACGAGGCTTTACCGTAGCTGAGTCAAAAACTAACGATGGCTGGGCTCGCCTTGTAATCGGTGCCGATGAAGCTTCTATCGAAATTGAAGCTGTTGACGCTGTGTCTAAGGACGTTTTCGGTAACGCTAACAAAGCTTTTGCACCCCATGAGTGTAGATTAGCTCTCATCAATGCACTATCTAAGTCTGATGCTGCTACAATCGAGCAAGAGCTTGCTAAAGCAGCTATTGACAAAACAATTCTTAAAGAAGGCGCTAATTTGGCTGCTGCTGAAGCTGCTCCTGGTACGGAGATTGTTTGGGATGTTCGCTGGCCTACAAAAGGTTCTTAATCTATTTAACTAATAAAGGAGTTTGCACATGAAATATTCTGAACAAGACATGGCTACCCTGATTAGTGAAGTAGAAGCTCAGTTCGCTGAACACCTTACTAAATCAGAAGCAACAAAAGAAGAAGAAATTCTTACAAAGTCTAAAAAGACTGATGTAAAAGTTTCTGCTAAAGCTGCTGATAACAGTGAGGAAATTCAGAAATCCGAAGAGACCGAAGAAATCGTAGCAGATTTCGACTATGACGAAGAAGATATTGATGAAATGGATAAAATGTACGCCTCAATGACTAAAAATGAAGCCGAAGCCCATTACGAATCAATTCAACGTGCTCTTGGCACTGAATCTTCTGAAGAAGTAGTTGAACCAAAGGCTGAAGAGCAAGTAATTGCCAAGTCTGAGGAAAAAGCTGAAACGAAGATCGAGGCCTCTGATGATAATACTGAGTCTGAACTTTTAAAGTCAGAATTAGATAATGTCAAAAAAGAAAAAGAAGATCTTAAAAAATCTCTTGAAAAACTGACCACTGCGTTTACTAAATTCGTTAAAGGCGATAGTTCTGCTCCAAAGCAAAAAGCTATTACTAGAATTGAGTATATTCAGAAGTCAGAAGATGAAGTCGTAATAGAAGATGAGAAAGCTGATGTTTCTAAACTTTCAAAATCTGAAATCTCTACTCGTTTAACTCAAAAGATTCGTGAAGGAAAGCTGGAAAAGACTGATAAACAAAAAATTGATCAGTACTATCTGGATGGCAATAACAATTTAGAAACAATTAAACATTTACTTGTATAATCCATATAGGAGGAATTAACAATGGTCGAACAACTTAATGATCTAATGAAGGCCCTAGAAGCAGGTAGTTATAATGCCGCTCCTGGCCAGCTTGCGCAAGGCGCTGCATTGCAGGTAGAAGATCTATCTCCTGTTATGGAGAATGTCACTTTTGATGACAGCCATATCAAGCTACAGAAAATGCTTAGCGTTAAAGATGCTAAGTCAACCCTAATCCAATTCAATCGTCAGCTAGACTACGGTATTTTTGGTGGATCTGCTCAATTTGAGGGCGGAATCGGTGAAGAGGACACTAGTAACTATGTACGTGCTATTGTGCCTATGAGCTACTACAGTACAACTCGTCGAGTTTCTGTTGCCGCTAATATGATTGGCGCTTTCGATGGCAAAAAAGCCGAAGATAGAGCCGCTAGTGATGCTGCGATGAAACTTGCTGCTGATATCGAATTCGATTCTTTTCGCGGTCAAGCTGACTACTCAAATGCTGGTGTATTTGATGGTAACCCTGCTGCTCAAGCAGAGATGCCTAGCATGCGCGGTGTAGACGCTCAAATTCGTGAGTCTGACTCTTTGTCAAACACACAAGATTTGATGTTTGCCGAGTATGGTTCAGATCAAACTGTAGTTGTAAGTGTTAACGGAACTCTTAGCCAAGCGGCTATTGAAGATGCTTCTGTTAAATCTGCTATGCAACATGGTTCTGCTGATAAACTAGTACTTGATCCGATCTCTCTTAGCGCATACAACAAAATTGCATTCGCTAAAGAAAGAATCATGCTAGCTGGATCTCCTCAAGAAGCTTCTGGTGCTAACTTAAGAACTCAGTGGACTTCGTCTGCTTTAGTTTCTCTTGAGCCAAGCCGTTTCTTGTCTGGAAAAACTCGTCCTGCTCGCTCTCGTGCTGGTAGCCCTGCTGCTCCTGCTACCTTAACTTCTGCTGCTGCTGCTGATGCTGCTTCAGTTCTTGAAGCTGGCGACTACACTTATAAAGCTACTGCAGCTAATGAGCGTGGTGAGTCTGTAGAAAAAGTAGATGACGGTGGTGCTCAAACTATCGTTGCTGGTGAAAAAGCCACTTTAACAATTGCTGCTGTTTCCGGTGCCAAGTACTTCAACGTATATCGTTCTGAAGCTGGTGGAGATGCTGCAAGTGCCAAATTTATTGGCCGAGTTAAAGCTAACGGTGCTGGTGCAACTACTTTTGAAGATCTTGGTAATCGTGCTCCTGGTTCTGTAACCGGATACTTACTTCAAGCTTCTACAATGGGTATGCATCAATTGTCTCCTTATAGCAGATTAAAACTTGCTGTAAGTGACTTGTCACTACCTGAAGCCCATTTTCGCTTCCTTTGCTTAGCTGCTTATCAGCCTCGCAAAAACGTGTTAATGGAAAACATTGATGGCCAATTAGCCTAATTTATAATAGTCACAGCCTTTAATAGGTTTTAAAAGGGTCAGCTTTTTTAGCTGGCCCTTTCTTTTTGTGGTATATCTTATCTAGAGGTATATAATGTCTTCAAAAATGATGAAAAAAATTGTAGGTTGGTCCCAAAAAAGAACAAATTACACTTATACCAACAAGCTTCCGCATTTTTCCAATAAGAGATATGGTCCCTATCATGAAAAATTACAAAAGAAACAATACCGATATAGCTTTGACTATGCATCTTCTTTAGATAAAAAAGATAATTTAATTGAAGTTGGGATCAATAAAGAGTACTACTATATAGATGACTATGTTAATCTAGATGGCTATAAGGATGGAAACTAATGAGCGACACCGGAAAGTTTACCGTTAAAAAAGTTACAAAATTAGCAGACCTGGTTAGCGGTAAAGAAACCGAAATACCTGAGTCAGATGTTACCATTCAAAACAATGAAGCTATTGTACAATTTTCATACGAAGAAGCTGAAAAAGAAGAAGGCTTATTCCTAATAAAACCTGGAAGTTTCTTAATTGAAGATGGTAATTTTGGAACTTCTCTTAAAAAGTTTAAATTGAGAGAGTATGAGCTTTTAGAAGAAGTAGACAACACCTCTATTATCCTTAATGAAGGTAATAAGTTTTTCAGCAAACTTGAAGTTTACAAAAAGATCCAAAGAGAGCCTAAAAGAGCAGTTCTTTTGTGCTCACCTCCTGGTGTTGGAAAAACTGCAGCTATCAATGAAGTTTGTAATAAATACCTAAAAGAAGACAAAGGCACTTGTGTTGTAGTTTGGGATACCTCTGATGTTGCATCAAGTGCTGTTAATAAGTTTTTCCTTAGAAAAAGCACTTTTAGTAAAGGTGTTACAAGACTTATCTTAATTATGGAAGATATTGGTGGCGGTTCTGTAGAAGAGTATTATGGCACACGCGGTGCCGATTCATCGTTACTTAATTTACTAGACGGTGTTGGAAATCCTTTTAAGAAAATACCTACCTTTATTGTTGCTACAACTAATAATCCAGAAACAAGTGTCGGTGCATTGATCGATAGACCTGGACGTTTCGATAAAGTTATAGAACTTAGCACACCTAATGAAAAAGAGTCTATTGCCTTGCTTAAATTTATTGCTCGTAGAACTTTAACAAAAGATGAAGAAGAAGCTGCAAGATTGGCATCTGAAAAGGGCTTTTCTATTGCACATTTACAAGAAATTGTAGTTAGATCTATGCTTGACGACTCTTCTTTCTTGGAAGTTGTTCAAGAGCTATCTAAACATAAAGAAAGGTTTAAAGAAAGTTTTCAAGAAACTAAAAAGATGGGCCTTGGCATATAGAAATGAAGATCGTTACTATATCGGACATACATGGAAAACACCATGCCTTGGAGAAAGAAGGAAAGCTTTTTCCAGGTGATATGATTATCTGTGCTGGTGATGTTTCTAGAACTGGCAGTAATGCTGATACTAGAGAATTCATAGAGTGGTTTGCCAATCTTGACTATAAATATAAAATCTTAATCGCAGGAAACCATGACTGGGATTTAGAAAAAAACCCAAAAGAACACAAAGAACTATGCGAAAATCTTGAAATTCACTATCTTGATGATTCAGGAATAGAAATAGAAGGTATAAAGATTTGGGGATCTCCTGTTCAGCCAAAATTTAATAACTGGGCATTTAACAGATTTCGCGGTGATGATATTAAAAAGCATTGGGATTTAATACCTGATAATATTGATATACTTATTACACATGGTCCACCAGGAGAGATTCTAGATCAAGTTCACCACTATGCATCTCCAAACTTAGGTCAGCATGTTGGGTGTTATGACTTATATAAAAAAATATGCGAATTAGATATAAAACTACACATATTTGGACATGTACACGAAGGTCGCGGTGTAAAAGTTAAAGATCTTGGAAAAGGTCCGGTTACTTTTGTAAATACTTCAGTCTTAGATATGTACTATAACTTAATAAAAGAAAATGCTCCATGCTTTCATTGGGATCTTGTGGTAGATGGTCTAAGTAATGGTAATGATTATTTTTAATTGTGGTATATATCTAGTGAGATCAAAGGAGAGCTAATGGCTACCAAGAAAGTAAAGACACCTGCAAAAATGTTCACTAGTGATATAGGTAACCTAGAGCAAGTTATTGTACGTACTATGACAAAGATCGATAGAATTGTAGGTTCTTCATTAGGTCCAGGTGGAAGAAACGTGATTATTGAGTCAGACCTTCCAGGTATACCAAATAAAAATACTAAAGATGGTGTCACCATTTTCAGATCTTTAGGATCTGCAAACGCATATGAACATTTAATTATTGAACAAACTAGAGATGCGGCCATTCAGACCGTAAACGAAGCTGGTGATGGAACAACCACTGCCACTATTATATCAGCAGCACTTATCAGAAATATTTTTGAATTCTGTAAGCAAAACAAGAAATATAGCCCACAGAAAATTACTCGTGTTATCCAAAAAATCCTTAATACAGATATTATTCCTGCTATTAGAAAGTCTGCTATAAAAATTACAAATAAAAATAAGCACTTGTTAGAGAAAGTTGCAACTATTTCTGCCAATGGTGACAAAGACATGGCTAAGACAGTTATAGAAGCTTTTGATCAAGTTGGTTACGGAAGTTCTTCTCACGTTACAATTCAAGAATTGACTGGTCCTTCTGGATATAAGGTTGAACTTGTAGAGGGTTTTCCGATTAACAAAGGCTATGAAGAGTCTATTGGTAAATTCCATGCAAACTTTATCAATGATCAGGGTCATCAAAGATGTTTATTAAGTAAACCACTTTTTATCTTATTTGATGGAACCGTAAGTGATGTGGTTCAAATTCAAGATATTCTACAGAATATTGGCGAAGCCTATGTAAGCGGAAACTCAGATTTTGCAAACGTAGTTATTGTGGCTCATAAATTTAACGATCAAGTGCTTACCAATTTAGCCCTTAATTTTAACAATCCTAATACTATTAATGTGGTGCCACTTACAACACCTATGAGCCCTATGATTAACGGTCAGTTACATTTCTTAATGGATCTTTCAGCCTTTACTGGAGCCAAGGTTTTTGATATGAATAACCCTCTGTCTGAAGCTACAGAAGAAGATCTAGGTCAAAATATGGATAAGATTGAGATCTATAGGTTTAGAACAACTATTGTTGGTGATTCAGACGCAACAAATATTGAAGTTAGAGCTTCTGAGCTTGAAACCTTAAGAGAGCAGTCTGAGTCTAAAATTGAAAAAATGTTGATAGAAGAAAGGCTTGGTAAACTTACAAAGGGTATTGCTAAGCTGCAAATATTTGGTTCTTCCTCTGGTGAGCTTAAGGAAAAAGCAGATCGAGCAGAAGATGCTGTATGTGCCGTAAGAGCAGCTATTACTGATGGGTGTTTGCCTGGTGGTGGAAGAATGCTTATTAATATTGCATTACTTCTTCAAGAGAAATATTCAGATAGCGGCATTGTAAGGGATATTCTAGTACCTTCTTTGTTTCAACCATTCTTTAGACTATTAGAAAACTCAGGTTATGTTGACGAAGAAGTAGTAGAAATTTTAGAGAAAATGATTTCTAATAAAAATTTATCTTATGATATTGAAAATGAAAAATTTGGTGACGCAAAAAAGCTAGGTTTGTTAGACGCTGCGAAAGCAGTTGAACAGGCCATTAAAAATGCCGTTTCTATATCATCTGTTATGGGTACCCTTGGAGGTATTGTTGCTTTTCCTAGAGACAATGAACTAGAGAATATGGAATATAAAGACAGTGCCAACTTTCAAAGAACTTTAGATAATGCAGACAGGCTTGGTGACGAAGTCAATGAGCGATACTAATGTTAACAGAACAACTTAAAAACCTACCTCCTGAAGAGCTTGATGCTCTCAAAAGAGAGTTAATACTAAGACCTCTTGAAAGTAAAGAAGAGCTAAGAGCGTGGATTTACCTGTTCTTTGATATCCTATTTCCAATGGGTACAGTATATCCAGATTCTACTCATGGACCTATCGATGCAATGTGGGTGATCTATAACTTAATGAAAACAGGTGAAAGCTCTGAATGCCCACAAGTTGCAATGCTATCAAGTCGAGATTCATATAAAACTCTAAATGCTGCAGCACTAGAAGTGTTGTGCATGATTCATTTTAAAATTCCAATAGCTCACATGGCAGCCATTAAAGCTCAATCTGCAAAGGCCATTCAGTATATTAACGGTTTCTTTCGTAAGATAAAGCCTTTCTTGGAATACCATGGCTGGACTAAAAAGTCAGATAGTAAAACATATATTGATTGGATTACTCCAGAGGGTGATACCGTGTGGCTTAACATTGTAACAGCCACTATTGCTGGAGCAAACTCAGAGCACGTTCCAATGTTGTTTATCGATGAGGTTGATGTTGTTCAAGATCCTCGTGCTTTAAGAGAAGCAAAGATGATTCCATCTATGTGGGGAAAATTCTTTCCACTTACTATATACTTATCTACTCGTAAGTTTGCTGGTGGACTGATGGAAAAAACTCTAGATGAAACCATTAGCTCTGGCGGTAAAATTCTAAGATGGAACATTATTGATGTTACTGAAAGAATTTCTAAAGAAGAAGCAAAGGCTGATTTACCCAAAGTTACAAGATATGTGACAAGAGAGCTTCCAATGCAAACTTTAATGCCAGAAGATTGGAAAGAATTACCAGTTGAAACTCAGGTTAAGTATGAAAAAATAGAAGCCTACCAAGGTATAGCAGATCATCCAATGTTACCTATTATGAAAAACTATTTAGTTGATAGACCTCAAGAAGACATTGGTGATTTATACAAACCTTTAGTGGCTGTTCATAACAACTTTAAACAAACTCCATCGGATATGGGTGAAGCACAATTACTTTGTAACAAGCCATCATCTAGCGGTTTAGTCTATCCAAGATTTGATAAAAATTTAAATATACTCAGCGTAAGAGAAGCTATTAATAAGATAACTGGAAATAAAGGTGATATTGATAACTTTGAATATCTTAAAGAATATATCAAAGGCCTTGGAATACCTATTATTGGTGGTGCCGATTGGGGATTTACCGACTTAACAGTAATGGTAGTTTTAGGTATGTTGCCAGGTGGAGAAGTTCTTCACTTAGACACCATGGCTTTAGCAGAATTAGAAATTGACGATATTGTAAAATATGGAAAAGAATTACAAGATGACTGGGGAGTACAAAGATGGTATGTAGACCAAGCCTATCCAGCATACATTAAGACCTTAAGAAGAAAGGCTAATTGGAAATGCCCTAAGTTTACAAAAGTAGTGGCAGACGGTATTGCTGGTGTTCAGTCTAAAATTGTCAATTCTAGTAATGTAAGAAAATATTATATTATAGACACTCCTAATAACAAACAAGTAGCCGATGCTTTTGGCACCTATAGATGGGCTCTTGATGGCAAAGGCGAGCCAATTGAAGGAAAACCAGAGCATGGTGACGATGGTACGGCTGATATAATGGATGCCATCAGATATCCAGCCCAGAATATCTTCCTTAAAGGCGCTAAAATTATCACGGCAGTTGCTGGTAACAATACTGAAAAAATTGCAAAACCCACAATAGAACAGACTAAGAAAATGGCTGAAACTCTCAATGAAAGAGCTATGAAGGGTAAAATATCCGAAGCTGCTACAAAAGATGGTATATCAGGTATAAAGAAGAAGGGCAGGATATTTTGGGGATAATGTCGAAAGAAAAGCCGATAAACCCAAAGTTTGTCGAAAAACACAATCTTAGTACTAAGACTTCATACTCTTTTGGAGAAAAACATGAGTAAATTAAACCTGCTTGTCCACATTAACGGCTACGAAGATGAAAATTGTACAAATAATCCGAGTAGAAACAACTTTAAATGGAATCGTGATACCCAAGGAGTAGACATAGAAGAGCCTTCTTCTAAGTCCATATCTCTGGCCCCAGGCCAAACCCATAGTCTGTTCTCAGGCGCTGTAGTGACCTCTGACGATGGTACAACCACATGGGATATAGCTTTAAAAGCTGGTACCACTAATACTTATAGAATTTCATTGAATTCTGGCACAGCACCAGAATTCAGAACGGCCAGAACTACTGGTGCCGATGCTACTACTGCTGTAACAGTTACAAAAAATGCTAAAGTTTTAACCTTTACTTCAACCGCTGGTACCGCTCTAGACCTTATTGCTGGAGGCGCTATTGTTGGCGATATAGTAAGAATTGGCAGTAGCTTTAATGCTGTTAATCAAGGCAAATATACAATCATCGCTCTTAGTGCAACTAGCCTTAGTATAGAAAATGAGTCAGGTCAAGCTGAAGGTCCAATTGTACTTGGAGCTAGCTTTGAAGATGAGCTTAGTGTTCACTCTCAAAACGGTGTTCAAATTGGTGACAAGGTAGATATCGTAGATGGCTTTAGTCCAGTTAGTAGAAACACTTACGAGATTACAGATGCTACGCCTGAATATATTGAATTTTTTAGCTTAGATTCATTGCCTGCTGAGACTGCAATTTCAAACAGTCCAGCCGCTCTCTTTATTTATAGAGATGCCAAGCAATTTATCTATGTTGAAACAAATCAAAAGATTTTATTGAAACTTGATAATGGAACAATTACAAAAACCATAGAGCCTTTAACCGCTGGTACTACTAAAAAACCTGGAATGTTTTTAGCCACTGGTACAGTTAAATCGGCAGAAATAGAAAATACTTCTCAGTCTTTTGCTAGTATTTTCTATGTAACGGCAGAGTAATTATATGAGCGACGAAAAGAAAAAACCAAAACCAATGATGAGCAGTTCTTCTCCTCAAGATAAACAGGATGAGAATAATGAAGCTTTATTAAAGGCTACAGGTAATGAGATGAACACAGACTTGATGAAAAGTCTGATCAGCCATGCATCTGGTAGTGTAAAAAAAGGTAAGGGCATTCCTAGACTTGCCTTTGCTGAAGATCCTAATAATTATGATAACTATGCTGGTATTTATAAACTTAAGCGTGGATTAATTCCCGATGCAATCATCAAGCAAATTAGAGTACAAAACTTCTTAGTTGCTGGTATTTTACGCGCTCGTGGTAATGCCCTATCGATGATGGGCCACATTCGTAGAGATCGATTCGATATCGGTATTGACGTTGAAATTAAGCCTGAATTTAAAGATCACATTCAACCAGAACAAATGGTTAAAATTCAAGAAAGAATCGATAACTTTTTAAAACAATTGATTAATTGTGGACACACAGATGGTTTACAAGATCATGATAAAATGACCTTGCCTGAATTTTTCGATATTCAAGTTCGTAATGGACTTAGTTTTGGTAGATTTTCTACAGAAGTTATTTATGAAGAAGATAGTGAAGGAAAGCCTACAGATAAATTTCATAGATTTAGACCTGTTGATGCTGGTACAATTTATCGTTCTGTTAGAAAAGGTGAAGCTGCAGAAAATATACGAAGAAGCTCACTAAAAGCACTACAATATATAACAGGTGTTAATATTGATGAAAATAGGCTTGAACAAGGAGAATATGCTTGGGTTCAGGTTATTAACGGAATGCCTAAACAAGCTTTTACCTCTAAAGAAATGAATGTTTATAACCTATATCCGTCTTCAGATGTTGAGCACAATGGATACCCTGTTACTCCTTTAGATACTGCTATGACTTCAGTTACGACTCATATGTCTATTGAAGTTTATAATAAGCTTTACTTTCAAAATGGTAGGGCTGCTCGCGGTATTTTAGTTATTCAATCAGATGAAATTGATCAAAGCGTTATAGAAGATATGAAGCAACAGTTTAATGCTTCTATTAACAACGTAACAAATTCATTCAGAACACCTATCTTTGGTGTTGCTAAAGATGATAATGTTAACTGGGTTTCTACTCAGCCTACAAGAAAAGATGGTGAGTTTCAGTTTCTATTCGACCAAACTACTAGAAATATCCTATCTGCTTTTAATATGTCTCCAGACGAATTGCCTGGTTTTACTCATCTTTCTAGAGGTACAAACCAACAAGCCATGTCTGAAGCCAGCAATGAGTGGAAACTTACTGCAGCGCGTGATACAGGTATTCGACCATTAATTTTAAAAGTTCAAGATTTCTTAAATGAAAAACTCTTTCCAATTATAGATAAAGAACTAGCACAGCTTTGTAATATTCAACTTGCTGGTTTCGATGCAGAAACAAAACAACAAGAGTCTGTTCGTTTACAGCAAGATATGCCAATTCATTATGATTTTGATGCGGTTATGGAAGAAGTCGATAAAGAACAAGTTGGCGCTCATATGGGTGGAAAAGTTCCATTCAATGAAAAATATCGTTTAGCTATTGATGCCTATGGGGATGTTAATAAGCTATATGAATTCTTTATGGATTCACCTGCTGGTATCGTAGATCCAGTTTTAAAATATAAAAGAGATGCGTTTTGGTTTCAATATATGCAAATGTTAATGGAAGCAAATCCAGCAGCGGCACAGGCGTATTTCGCCACTAGATCTGACGCAATGGATACGTTGAAACTATATGTACAAGATTTTCTAGATGAAGACGAAGGTTAAGGAGTTACAAGATGGCTGCCGATTATAAACAGAAATATGTAGAGCTTAGAACTAAATTTGTAGAGGCAACAGATGTCTCCTTTAGGCTTGGTTACGAGCAAGGTATGAAGGATGCTATGATGCAACAGGCTCAACAACAAGTCGAGCAAGCCGAGCAAGAGCGTCAAATGCAAGAACAGGCAATGATGCAAGGTGGAGAACCTGGTCAAGAAGGAATGCCTCCTGAAGAGCAGGCTATGCAAGCTGAAGATGGCATGCCAATGGAAGAAGACATGACACCAGAAGAAGGTGCTGCTGCTGGTGGTTCTGAATTAGATCAAAATATTGAAGAGCTACAAGGTTTAGTTGCTAAAGGTGAAAAACCTTCCGTACTTGATATGAGAAAAGCTGTTGAGGCCCTTGCAGATCTTCGCAAATCCCAAAGAGCAAAATTAAGTCAAAAAACAAAAGCCGATGTTTCCTCTCAAAAGAAATTAGTTACTGGTCTTTTAAAAAAATGGGAAGATGAAAGCAAAGAAACTTCTAGTGATCTAGAAGAGATTTTAAAGCAGCACGATGTACAAGTAGAGGAGTAAAATGAAAGGCCTGACTCAAAATGGCGTTAGGTCAATAGAGGACTTGGTTAAAAAACAATTTAACCTTTTATCTCTTCGTTTTCTAGGCATTATACCTACCCCACTCAAAGACAAATCAATTATTTTTAAAACTACTAGAAACAATCTAGTTTCTCTGTTCTTGCAAGCCCTGCAGTCTAGAAGCCCCAATGCATTAGAAGAAAGAAGTTTAAAAACCATGCTTCGATTAGCTAATGGATATATGGATGCTCTTCGTGATCGAACAGCTACAAGAGTTGCGCATGATGTCGATGCATATGTCAAAAATCAAAGCATGAAAAAACAACCTCTCTCAATGAAAAAAGTTAACTCTATTGTTAGCAAAGAAATGGGTAAGGCTGGTAATCATGTAAGGCTTATTGCCAATGCCGAATCTCAAAAAGCAATTAATACTGGTACAGCACTTCAAATATCTAAGGTTGGAAAAAGTCGTGGCGAAGATGACCCTATAGTTTTCTTTATCGTAACCGTTGATGACGTTACTGGCCCAGAAGAATTCGTACTTCATTTATTGCCAGATAGAAAAACCCCAAGAGTCTGGAGGCTATCTGAAATAGGTGCTGAATATCATAAAAAAGGCGATGCAAATCCTAAATTGCCTGGGCTTCATCCAAATTGTCGATGTAAGTTAACTTATATGGCTAAAGGCTTTGGATTTGATGAATCTGGCCGTGTCAAATATATTGATAAAAATCATGATGAGTTTGAAGCTCAGCGAAAAGAATACGGCCTACCTCGATAACCTTTATGGGAGTTTTTTGTGAAAATTGAACCAGGCAGCTATACAGATCAGAAGATTAAGCACAAACAGAACTATGACAAGATGATTGATGGTGGCTGGGTAATCAAAGCATTCCCTGGCGAATTTGATTCAGGTAAGTTTGGCATGATAAAGTGCAGCTTCAGATACTGGACTAGAAAGAACAAGAAAACAGGTGAGTTGGATAAAATACCGTTCTTTGGGTTTATCTAAATTTACTTCAATCTAATTTCAACGTGCGGTCCATCAAAAAAGCTATGCTCTTTAATATTACCATCACCATCCCAATCAACACCTAATCGAAGTCTGTGGGTAATTTCTCCACGCTCAAGCATTGCATCGGCAAGACCCTTTAGATAACCTTGTAAGAAAACAAAACGCTCACGATCAGCCCAGTCAATCGGATAAAGAGCGCAATCAACCGCATGAGAGTTGCCTTCGCCTTGATCAAGATGCATTGAATTCATAGTTTTTGACTTGCCTGTTCGTACAAGCTCTTCTTGACGCTCTTTAGATCTAAGGCCTTCAAGGATAGTTATATCGTAATGTTTAATAGCTTCCTTTAGTATTTTTTGCAAATCAGGATGACAGCTATTTAACCTATCTAGGGATTTTTGACTGTACTTAAACATAAGATCTCCTTTCCCTAAAGATTGCTTTTGTGGTACTATTAACTTATGAATGTAGAAATACTAAGCCCAACACTTGCTAGGGTAAAATTTACAAACACAACTGAACTTGATGTTGTCAAAAAACATCTCACTTATAGAAACACTAGCATTTCATTTCAAATAAAAAAGCATAAAGGCAATCGATGGTGGAAACAAAGAGATCCAGACGGTTGGGATTATAGGCTTAGTGTATTGGAGCGCGATCTCTATACTTGCATGCTTGAACAAAATGGCGATGACTATTACATTAAACCAGGCTCAATTCCTTGGGTTAAAAATTCTACTAATGTATATATTACTAATAATATTAAATATCCAACATTAAAGCCAATACCTTGGAAGAAAAAGCCAGAGTTTGATCCATACCCTTATCAGTCAGACTCTGTAACAAAGCTCATAGACGTTAAACATGGAAATGTAAGTTTGCCAACAGGTTGTGGAAAAAGCTTTATCCTGTTAATGCTCGCTAGAACTATGGGTTTAAATACCGTTATTGTAACGCCTAGTAAGTCAATTTTTAACGAGTTACTTAAAGAGTTTCAATTAAGACTTGGTAAAAATATGGTTGGTGGCTATGGAGATGGCAAGAAAGATTTCAGTAAAAAAATTACAATAGCTATTGGTAAATCCTTAACAATGCTCAAGGAAGGCACTGAAGCCTACGAAGCCTTTATAAGCAAAGAAGCTATGTTTGTTGATGAATCACACACCTTTGCCGCTAGTCAGCTTAAGAAAGTTTGTCACGATGTTTTGAAAGATGTTCCGTATAGAATGTTTGTTTCAGCTACTCAGACTAGAGGCGATGGCACTGAAAAACTTCTTAATTCAATTATTGGTGAGACTGTCCTTGAAATGGGTTTAAAAGAAGCTATTGATAATGGTTTTCTATGCCCATTGCATTTTAATGTTATACCTACCTTCTCACCTTCAACTCGTGATAAGAGAGACCCAATAGAATGTAAAAGAGAGCATTTACTCTATAATGATCAAGTTGCAGATATAGCTGCAAAAATTGCAAACGCCTCTGCCACTCATAAGCAAGAGTCTACCCTTATATTGGTAGAAGAGCTTAGGCAAATAGAGGCCCTGTGTAAGCGTCTAACGGTACCGTATGCTTATGTACACTCAGGCTCTAAAGCTGACGCTGCAGTGTGGAACCTAACGACTGTGAAACTACAAGAGCAAGTGGATGCTTTTAATGAAGGTAAGGTAAAAGTTCTAATTGGAACCAAGGCCATTGCAACTGGTACAAATATTTATCCGACTCATAATACAATCAACTGGGTTGGAGGTTCTTCTGAAATTGTAACGAAACAAGGTACCATGGGTAGATCTACTCGAAAGCTTGAAATATCTAAATTTAAAGACTTGCATGTGCCAAAACCTTTCGCTCGAATATTTGATTTTCGCATTCATGGTCAACCCTTTTTAGAGAAACAATTACAAAAAAGATTGGCCTACTACAAGGAAGCTGGCGGAGACATAGCTTTCTTGTAAGTTATGGTATATGTACTGTATGAGTAAAAAGCGCAGATATTCTGACAGAAATTTTCAAGAGCTTGCTGCACAGGTAAATCAGGCCATCATAGAGAATGATGGTTTAATTGGTGATCAAAAAGAACAAGTCGAACTATTATTCCAATTAGAACAGAAGTTCAAATACAATATACAAAAATATCAACAAACAGTCAAGATTTATAAAATATTCATTGAATTTATTACAGAAGAAAATGGAAACATTTTAAGTGCCAGACCTTACTTTAGAGAACACGGTACTGTTTTTAACAGAGAAATCTCTAACCTTATAAGAACTGGTGATGCCGAAGCTCTTATGAAGTATGATATAAACTTTCAGCTTATGAAATTTATTGTTAAAAATTGGAAAGGCAAGGTACCCGATATACCTAGACGGTATTATGAAGATTTTCTAGAAGCTAGACGAATCTTAATTGAAAACAACCTACCATTAGCCATCAATAGAGCTAAACTGTTCTACCGAAAAACCCCACGATCACATTTAACTTTACTAGATCTAATTGACATATGTACATATGGCTTAGTTAGTGGTATTGATAAATTTTGTGGCACCTACACAAAAGTGTGGAGGTCGGTTTGCATAGGTAGAATGGTCGGATATATGATTGAAGAATATTCAAAGACTTTTATCCGAATGTACCCATCTGACAAAAAAATCCTATATCGTGCAAATGCCTTGAGATATCGTCTTAAAATTGAAAACATTGTAGAACTTACAAAGGCAGTTAATGAATCTTTTGAGAAGGATAAATTAGAGGGAAAAAGAGCACCTAAGCTACCTATTAGAGAAGTTCATATTCGTACTTTACTTAATGGTTCTAGCTATATATCTGCTGATAGTAAATCTTCCACAGAGGAAGGCGAAGAAGGTGTTTCTATATATGACTACACCGCTGACAGTCAAGAAAATGCTGAAGAAGCCTTGATCAAATTTGACTTGCTTGGTAAGATATTAGTTGCCGCTAAAGATCTTAGCATTATTGAGAAAAAAATCATTAGACTAAAAGGAGTCAATGTATGATATCAGCTAATAGCAAGCTATTGCTTGAACCCTATAAGGGCGATGGTGCTGTGAAAGCTACTGTTAACAAGGGCTTTGCCACTACGAAACAGAAAAGTACTTTAGTAGGATTAAAGGCAGTTATCAAAGGTGCGGTGTATAGCAGAACTGGTGATGTAATTGCAGTACTTAATATAGGCGATCTTGCTTTTTTTAAAGAAGAAGATTTACATACTCAAGCATGGGCAAAAACTATTTTTAATTGTGAAGCTGTTGAAGTGCCTTTTATTATTGCAGAGTCTAGCTCAGTTGTTATGGTGAAACATGCTAGTAGTTGATTCAAAAAAATTAAACAACTATAATGATCAAGCTAGAGTGATTTCTAATCAATCACCAGATGAGCAAACGAAAGTTGCTGCTCTTCTTATTCATGGAAAGACTGGTGCAGTTCTTAGTTCTGGCTATAACGGCTTTGTACGTGGAGGTCCAGACCATATACTTCCAAAAACAAGACCTGAAAAATATGATTATGTAATACATGCAGAAACTAATTTACTTTTTAACTGTGCAAGACACGGTATTTCAACTGACGAGTGTTTTGTATATTGTACACTAAGTCCTTGCGTTAATTGCTTAAGAGCACTTTACCAATCGGGTATATCTGTAGTATACTTTAAAGATGCATATAGAGATTTTGATAAGAATATTAAAATGTTGGACTTACACCTTATGATTGAAGAGATCGGTAATTTTTATGGAGTCCACATAAAACCAAGGCAGATATGAAGATATTGCGTGTAGGCGACCCACATATTACTGTTAGAAATATTAAAGAAGCTGAGAAGCTAATTGAATTTATATATGATGTCGCCTGGAAAAATCAAGTTAAGCGTGTTGAATTTATGGGAGATCTATTCCATACCCACGCCGTAGTGCGCGTTGAAGTTTTAGACTTTTGGAAAACTACCTTTGAGAAATTTAAAGAATCCAACATCCCTGTTGTAGCCTTAGTAGGCAATCATGATCAACCAGGCTCTAAAGAAAAAGAACAAGAAATGAATTCACTTCAAGTATTCAAAGGCTTGGCAACTATTGTCGATGAACCAATGATGATAGATAATATTGGTTACGTTCCATATATGAGCGATTATGATTTACTAATAGAGCGTTGTACTTGGTTAGACCAACAAGGTGCTAGAAAATTATTAATTGCTCACCAAACTTTTGCTGGTGCTCAATATGAAAATGGTTTCTATGCTCCAGACGGTTTGGACCCAAAATTTATATGCCAAGAAGCCATCATTAGTGGCCACATCCACAAGTCTCAGCAAGTTGGTAAGTGTTTTTATACTGGCACTGCAAAATGGGATACTATGTCAGATGCCAATGAAGAAAAAGGTATTTGGTTGTTTAACCATGCAGATGATGGTTCGGTTATCTCTAAAGAGTTTATTTCTACTAAAGAAGTTGTTTCGCCTATTTACAAATTTGTAATTCTTGAAGGAGAGGCAGAACCTGAACTTCAAAAAGGTGCTAGAAACTATGTTGAGCTTCAAGGTAAGTCAGCATGGATTAAAACGATGAAAAAGAAATACAAGGGTATTGCGCAAATTAAAGCCAAGCCTATAGATCGAAAAATGACTAGACTTGACAAAGATCAAGTCGGTAATATTTTTGAATACTTAAAAGGTAGTTTTGACCCAGTAGACGGTATTAAGAAAGAAGATATTAATTCATACTTAAAAGAAGTGATGAGGCTGTAATGGATGGCGATACTACACAAAATATAGTTGATGAACATAGAAAAATGATCGTACTTACAGGTAATGTGTCTGAGTTTCAAATAGAGAACTTGCAAAAATGGCCCTACTTGGTATTTGGTGAAGATCTAGAGAAAGTTTCTATCGAATATAACTTTGTACAAGGTGAAGGTGAAGAAGGCGATCTTTACGCTGGTTCTGTGAGTTTTGACTTTACCTTTAGTACAGAGCCAAAGCTAGTCGAACATTCTTTAAATTTATTAAAACATTGGACCCAATATCTTTTTTGGGAAGATACTGTAGTTAAATTTAGTCGAGAAGGAAAAACATGGCCAAAGAAATTGAAGTAAAAACCATGCCACAAGATATGTCTGCTGATGAAATAGCAGAGCTTGGCATCTTTATGGATAATGGATTTCCTGGTCTAGCAAAGACTAAGGAGTCTGATATATTCCAATGGTTTGAACTTTATATGGCTGGTAGAACTTATTCTGAAATTGCGATTGCTACTAGAAAGAAAAAAGAATACATACTCTTTATGTCTCATAAGCAAAATTGGTTTGATAAAAAAATGGCTCATTACGATGGCTTGATGGCTAATATGAGTGATAAACTACAACAGACTAAACTCGAAAGCCTAAACACAATAAGTACTATCGTTTCCGCATTGGGTAAATTCTATGGAGAAAAATTTACAAAATATTTAACAACAAAAGATGCCGATATCATCAGAGATATGGATACGAAAATGCTGTCTCAATATTATAAATCTGTTGACTCACTAGACAAACTGTTGGGCAATGCCGCTCAAGGTGATTCAGATAGATCAAATGCACCGCTTGTTAATTTCAACTTAAGTGCTGGAACAACTATCTCTCAAATAGATAATAAGACTCTAGAGATTACTGATGGTACGGCTGGAGATCTGCTTAGATTATTAGCTGATGCAAAAAAAGCCAAATCGGATGGTGATCAATGAAAAAACTATTGTTGATTTTACTATTGCCGATCTGTGCCTATGCTCAAAGCCAAAACGATAGAGCTATAGGTAAGCTTTCAGAAGCCCTACCCAAAGTACCTGCTGTTAAAGATAAAATAAAATCTGTAGAAAGAAAGCTCATCAATGCTATTGAAGAAAATACATTTCTAGATAGAGATTCTGCTGGTTTTATTATAAGCTCTGCTGTTATAGCTAGCCAGGGTAAGATTAGCACGAAACCCATTAAAAACATGAAGTTACAAGTTTTTAGCGGAGAAGTAAGACCTGATATTGAATATGATTTTAAAGATGGAGACACCAAAACTACTATAAATAGTTCATGGGATTTCTAAAACGTGGTATATCTATATGTATTTAAAAAATCTTAGGAGAAAAAAAGAATGAAAAAAATACTAATCATACTAATCGGTATAGTAATGTCTATAGCCGTACAAGCAAAAACATTAACCTTAACTTCAGACAATACTATTGTTCTGGATCAGCCAGTTACAAGTGAATCTGTTGGTAGCGTGATGCAGCAAGCAAAGGCATTAGACGCTAAGCTTCAAAGTGGATATCCAATCTATTTATTTTTATATACACCTGGTGGTTCAATCCAAGCTGGTATTGAGTTAGTTGAATTTCTAAATGGTCTTAATAGACCTGTTGAAACAATTACACTCTTTGCAGCCTCTATGGGTTTTCAGATTGCTCAACATATGGGCAAACGCCATATAGTTAAATATGGTGTTCTGATGTCACATAAAGCTCGTGGTTCTTTCAGAGGAGACTTCGGTGGTTCTATTTCACAAATCGATACTCGTTATGGATTGTGGCTTCGTCGAGTTAAAATGATGGACGAGCAAACGGTATTGAGAACAAAGGGAAAACAAACTCTTAAGACTTATACTGACGCTTATAGTCCAGAACTTTGGTTAAACGGCTCAGAGGCTGTTAAGGAAGGTTACGCTGATTCTGTAGTTACGATTAAATGTGATCCATCTCTTGACAAGGTTAAAGAAAGTGTTGAAGACGGTGGTTTCTTTCAAATTAAAGTAACAAAGTCCACTTGTCCTATTCAAACTGGTGTTATAGATGTTTCTGCTGAACTTATTACAAACCAAGGTACAGTAAAACTTACAGACTTTTTGCAAAAAAACGGTCAGTTTGGTGGCTGTATTAAAACTGTAAAAAAAGAAGTTTCGCCTAAATACTACTCTCCATACACTTATGACGTTGACGAAGAGATCGAAGAAGTAGTTGAGTCAACGCTTTGTGCTAAAGATCCAACATTAAGTCTTAAGACCATTCAAGATGAAATGAAAAAAGTTAAGGCTGATTATTCAAAAGACCCAAAGGATAATGTCGTTTATTCTTACTAATTTAGTAATTACATTTAAATTTCAAAAGGCCCTATACTAAGGGCCTTTTTTATGGTACTATTTAACTTGCGAGGTATATATGCCATTAATTAGATTTGAATGTAATAATCCTGACTGTGATAATAATATCACAAAACTATATAATGAAATAAAAGAGATTCCTCCATTCTTAGACTGTGGTCAGTGTGGTACTGGAAAGCTAGAAAGATCGCTTGCCGCTCCTGCTACTAAAAGTACACAGTTTATTGATAACGGAAATCAATCTAGGCGAGTAGAGGTTGATAATGAAGTTGTTGAAAAAGAACGCAAAAGACTTTATACGGAAGACTGATGATTGAACTTAAGACATTAACTTTTCAAAATATTCGTCGCTTTGTTGATGAGCAAGTAGTGGTCTTCAGTGGAAGAGACAAGCTTATTCAAGTAGACGGTAAAAACCAAAATACCGGAGGCTCCTCTGGTGCTGGTAAAAGTACCGTATTCTTAGCCTTAGACTATTTACTAGGCATTAGCGATATCCCATCTACAATTTTACAATCAAGACTTACCAAAGAATCACTGGCTGTTTCTGGTGAATTTACAATTGATGATCAACCACTTAATATAAGTAGATCTAAGAAAGATGGCCTTACTATATCTTTTGGTGGAGAGACTACTTCAGGCAACGTAAAGCTGGCAGAAGAGAAGCTCGATGAAATTATAGGCATCCCACGATCAGTCTTTAAGAAAATGATTCATAAGAAACAAAAAGAAGGTGGTTTCTTCATAGATATGACTGGTAAGCAGACTTATGAATTTCTTACTACAGTCTTAGGTCTAGATAAATACACAGACTCCATAGAAGAGATTGGTTTTAAAGTTAAAGAAGATATTCAAACAATTGGTGATATAAGAGTTAAGCTTGAAATTGAACAAGATAATATTAGAAATTTTGAAAGAATGCTCGATGACAAAGAAAGGCCTAAAAAAACAGTAAGTCAAAAAGATCTTGATATTATAGGCAAGCAAATCACGGATTTAAAAAATCAAAAAAACATCCTTGAGGCAGAGTGTACTCAAAAACTAAGTATACTCATCGCACCTGAATTAAACCCATCTCCATGGGATAGCAGTGAGTTTGTAAAAATACAAACAGAAATCGCTTTATCTGAAAAGAAAAAGATTGAAGTAGAGTCTGCCAAAAAGCTTATCGATCAAGAGTTGGGTGAGTTTCCATTGTTAAAGCAAAGAGCCGCAAGCCACGGCCAAAAAATATCTGAACTTAAAACTAATAAAGCAGAAATCGAAAAATCTATTTGCCCTACCTGTGAACAAAACTGGGTTGGAGAAACGGCAAAGGCTAAGGTCGAATCTATTAATGCCGATATCGACAGACTTACAGGTGAGGCTCTAGATGTAAAGCAAAAACTAGACACCAAGGATGAAGTGATAAGAAAAGCTGCTAGACTTCAGCAAATATTTGTAGAAGCTAGTAACCTATATGAAAATTTAAACAAAAACCTTTTGATGGAAAAAGATAGAGAAAATACTCACAACATGTCGGAGCGATCTAAGTATTCAGATACCATGAAAGAATTTCACAGACAAGAGTCTGAGATCAAAAACATGTATACAGATAGAATAGCTTCTCTTACTGGCGTTTTACAAAGACTTCAGATAGACTTTAGTACTAAACAAAAAGAACTAGAGCTATATCTTGAAAACTCTAAGAACTACGACACAGAAATAAAATCCTTAGCAGATCTTATTTTAAATAAAAAACAAATCATTGATTCACTTTTGTCTGAACGAGAGGCTTTAGCTAAAAAGACTTTAGTAGCAGAAGAGTGTAAAAGACTTATCAAGTCATACACTTTGCAAACATTTCAAGAAACTCTAGATTTAATTGGAGATATGGCTACAGAGATATTGTCTGGAATACCCAACATGGCAAGTTCTACAATTTACTTTGAAGGATGTAAAGAAAACAAAGACGGTAGCATTAAAGATGAGGTTACTGGTATAATCAATATGGATGGTGAAGATATACCAATTAAATCACTGTCTGGTGGAGAACGCACTGCCATTGACTTAGCTGTCGATTTAGCAGTCATAGATGTGATTGAAACCAAAGCAGGAAAAGGTGCTAACTTTTATATTATTGATGAGCCTTTTGATGGGTTAGACGCAGTTTGTAGAGAGAATTGTTTAGAGATCTTAAAGCAGATTGATACCAATAAAAAGATCATTATGGTCGATCACAGTACGGAATTGAAAGAAATGATATCTGATATAATAACCGTGGTTAGAGAAGGTGAAACAAGCATGGTTATGTCGTAATATGGTATATTAAACAATAAAGGAGAACAATAATGAATAGTGAAAAGAAAGAAATAATTAAGGCAAAGACTACAAAGGAATTCCCTGAGTTCATAGATATGCTTAATGGATCAGATCGTAACTCTCTTGAAAAAAACCTAAGTATTTATGCCAAGCACCGTGAAGAGACTGAACTTGCTAAAGCTGAAGATGAAGGTTTAGCAACAGCTAAAGAGACTGCTAAAGAATTAGCGGCTCCTTATAGAGATGCTTTGAAGGCTCTTAAACTTAAACTAGCTTATATTAATATTTT
>Ga0307377_10001540_pt1 | contig 28811 bp, 26 predicted proteins | sample TR3MG_FD_202535 | JGI IMG/M metagenome (GOLD analysis project Ga0307377, IMG submission 202535) | Soil microbial communities from Risofladan, Vaasa, Finland - TR-3 | ecosystem: Environmental > Terrestrial > Soil > Coastal area > Acid sulfate soil | place: Finland: Risofladan, Vaasa | collected... | reverse complement strand
GATCCCGAGGAGCTGACCGTGATTGTGGTGCGTTCCGCCCGGCTGCTCGACGTTCACCTGAGTGGCGATGCGGCCGGCGTCATCGCTGGTCGCAGCCGGGGCACGCCACGCATCGCGAACCGGCTCCTGCGCCGGGTCCGAGATTTCGCCGCCGTGAAAGACCATGCCGTGGTCGATGAGGTGGTCGCACTGGAGGCGTTGACGCTCTTTGGGGTGGACGAGTATGGCCTCGACAAGATCGACCGGCGAATCCTCGGTCTCCTGTGTCACCAGTTCGCCAACCAACCGGTGGGCCTCACGACGCTTGCCCACGCCTGCGGCGAAGAGCCCTCCACGATCGAAGACGCCTACGAGCCGTATCTGCTGCGCGAGGGGCTGTTGATTCGTACGCCACGGGGGCGAATCGCGACCGAGCGGGCTTTTTCGCACCTGGGGATCACCCCCCGGGGTGGGCGACTGGTCTAGGGCGATGGCTCCCAGCGACTAGGGTTTCTTTGTCTATTGACGGAGGAAATTCATATGTTGTTGGCCAAGACCGGCGGTAGCTCAGCGTCGATTCTCATTATCTATGTTGTCGTTTTTGGCGCATTGTGGTACTTCTACCTCCGCCCTCGCTCGAAGAAGCAGAAGGCCCAGCGCCTGGAGGCGCGCAAGGTCGACGTGGGCGACCGCGCCCAGACCATCGGCGGCTTCGTGGGAACCGTCGTGAAGCAGGACAGCGACCTGGTGACCCTGCGCAGCGCCAGTGGTGTCGAGCTTGACTTCGTTCCATCGGCCATCGCACGTCGCTTCGATCCCGTCGTGCCGGAATCTCAGGACGACGAGCCGGAGAGTGAAGAAGGCGACAACAAGTAATGGCCCAGCAGGTTGGATCACGACGATCGATGATCGTCAGCCTCGGGCTGACGATTGCGATTTCCTTTGGTGCACTCTTCACCACCCTGTCGCTGGGGTGGGGGCCGAAGTTGGGCCTCGACCTGGCCGGTGGGCTCTCCGTGGTCTACAAGCCGTCGGCGCCGACGTCGGCCTCGAACATGCAAGAGGTCGTCACCGTGCTCACCAACCGGGTGAATGGTCTCGGCGTCTCGGGTGCCCAGGTCAATCTCCAGGGCAAGAACGTCGTCGTGAGCGTGCCGGGTGTCACCGACGCGCGCGCCGTGCTCGCGACGGTGGGCCAGACGGCGCAGCTGTTGTTCCGTCCGGTGTTGTGCCAGGTGAACACGGGCACCAAACTCGTCGCCTACACCGGCACGTTGCCCGCCTGCGGGAGTCAGTACCTCATGAGCGCGGCGAATCTCGCCGTGACGCCGAACTCCAATGCCATCTCGGGCTTTGACAGCAACAACATCGCGCCCGACCCCAAGTTCACGAACATCGCCTCGACGACCTCCCAGAATGACCTTCCCGGACAGAACGTGATCCTGCCGGTGCTCGGCCACCCCGGGTTGCGCTACCTGCTCGGACCCTCCGAGATGACGGGCCAGTCGATTGGCAAGGCCATCGCCCAGCAGGACACCGCGGGTGCCTGGGTCGTCAACTACACGCTCACCTCCGCGGGCAGTCCCCTGTGGGACCAGGTCGCCCAGCGGAACTTCCATCAGCTGCTCGCGATCGAGCTCGACGGCGTCGTCCAGTCGGCACCGATCATCCAGCCGACCCAGTCGACCTTCACGAGTTTCGCCGGCACCGGTCAGATCTCGGGCTCCTTCACCGAGTCCTCAGCGAAGAACCTGGCGCTCGCCATGCAGTTCGGTGCCCTGCCGGTGCGCCTGAACGCCTTGACCACGGTGACCGTGTCACCGACCTTGGGTCACAGTTCGCTGATCGCCGGCCTGGGCGCCGGACTCGTCGGTCTCTTGCTCGTGCTGCTCTACACCATCCTTTACTACCGGGCGCTCGGCCTCGTGATCGTGCTCGGCCTCGGCGTCACGGCCGCGCTGTTGTGGGCGATCATCTCGGCCCTCGGCCACACGGCCTTCGCTCCGACGTTCAGCCTCTCGGGCGTCACCGGTTTGATCGTGTCGATCGGTATCACCGTCGACAGTTACATCGTGTATTTCGAACGATTGAAAGACGAGGCCCGAGCAGGGCGTTCGATCCGAACGTCGGTGGATCGGGGCTTCCGCTCGGCCTGGCGTACCGTGTTGGCGGCGGACACCGTCAGCCTGCTGGCGGCGGTGTTGCTCTACCTGATCGCCGTGGGCGATGTTCGGGGGTTCGCCTTCTTCCTGGGTCTGTCCACGCTGATGGACATCTTCATCACCTGGTACTTCACGCGCCCGCTCGTCGTGCTGCTCGGCCGTCGCGGTTCGGACAGCCACTCGGCACTCTCGATGGCGGCCGGACTGAACTCTGGAGGAACTCCCAGTGAGTAGCGAAACCAAGACCCCCGGCGCGTTCGGTCGCCTCTACGGGGGCCTCACGACCATTGACTTCGTCGGCCGTCGCAAGACCTGGTTCACCATCTCGATCGTGGTCATCGTCCTCGGCCTTGGCTCACTCGTCGTTCGGGGCTTCAACCTCGGCATCGAGTTCAAGGGAGGCAGTTCGTGGGAGGTCCTCGCGCCGCACACGACCATCTCGGCGATGACCAGCGCGGTGCAGAAGGCCGGACTGACGAACCCGATCGTCCAGAAGTTGGGCAATGACACCTATCAGGTGACCAGCGACATCAATAATCTCTCCTCCACCCAACAGACGGCCGTGACCAATCAGGTCGTCAACGCCATGGCGAAGCTCGCCGGGGTCAACGGCAACCAGGTGTCGACGAGCAACGTCGGACCGACGTGGGGCGGCCAGATCACCAACCGGGCCCTCGAAGCCCTCATCGTCTTCTTCGTCGCGGTGGTCGCGTACATCAGCATGCGCTTCGAACCGAAGATGGCCGCGGCGGCCTTCATCGCGATGTTGCACGACTTGCTCGTGACGGTCGGGGTCTACTCGGTCTTCGGCTTCCAGATCACTCCCGACACCGTGATCGCCCTGCTGACAATCCTGGGTTACTCGCTCTACGACACGGTCGTGGTGTTCGACCGCGTGCGCGACAACACCGGCAGTGTGTTGAAGGGCGGAGAGATGACGTATTCCGACATGGTCAATCTCTCGATGAACCAGACCCTGGCGCGGTCGATCAACACCTCGTTGGTGGCGATCATCCCCGTGCTCTCCGTGCTGGTGGTCGGTGCCTACATCCTCGGCGCCACGACCCTGCAGAACTACGGACTCGCATTGACCGTCGGGTTGTTCAGTGGGGCGTATTCGTCGATCTTCATTGCCAGCCCGCTGCTGGCGTGGTTCAAGGAGCGCGAACCCCGGTTCCGCGAATTGGCCGCGCGCGTCGGTCAGAAGTCGGAGCGTACTGTGTTCACTCCGGCCGGCTACGCCTTGCAGATGAGCGACGTGTCGCGTTCGACCCGTGGATCGACGCCGGGCAAGGCGGGCACGACCGCGATTCAGGCCCGTGCGCGCAAGCAGAAGCGCCGTTAAGCCACCGGTAGGCTGACCCCATGGTCAGTCTCTCATCGAGGTCGTCGGTCGATCCGGCGCTGATTGGCTCGATCGAGCGACTCGTCGCGCGGTTTCTCGAACACCACGCCGACGGTGACGTCGAACTCATCCGCCGCGCGGGCCTGGCCGCCATTGCGGCCCACGAGGGCCAGCTGCGTCGGACCGGCGAGCCCTACGTGACCCACCCCATCGCGGTGGCCGATATCACCGCCGACCTGGGGCTGGACGAGATCACCATCGCCGCCGCCCTGCTGCACGACGCCGTCGAGGACACCGGGGTGACCAAGGAGTTGCTGGTCCGCGACTTCGGTGAGCAGGTGGCCGCTGTGGTTGACGGCGTCACCAAACTCGACCGCCTGGAGTTCGATTCCAAGGAGGCTCAGCAGGCCGCCACCATCCGCAAGATGTTCATTGCGATGGCCCAGGACTGGCGGGTGTTGCTCATCAAGCTCGCCGACCGGCTGCACAACATGCGCACCATCTCGGTGATGCCGATGCACCGCCAGCGGGCGATCGCCCAGGAGACCCTCGACGTCTACGGACCGTTGGCCCACCGACTCGGGGTCCAGCAGGTGAAATGGCAGCTCGAGGACCTGAGTTTCGCCACCCTGCACCCCAAACGGTACGCCGAAATCGAACAGATGGTGGCGGCGCGCCAGCCGGAGCGGGAGGCCTACCTCGCCGAGGTGATGGACACGCTCAGCGCGAAGTTGGAGGAGTTCTCCATCGAGGCCGAGGTGCGCGGTCGTCCGAAGCACCTCTGGAGCATCTACGAGAAGATGGTCGTGGGCGGCAAGGAGTTCGACGACATCTTCGACCTGGTGGGTCTGCGCGTGATCGTCGACGAGGATCGCGACTGCTGGGCGGTGCTCGGGGCGATCCACTCGCTGTGGTCGCCGGTCCAGGGGCGATTCAAGGACTACATCAATTCACCCAAGTTCAACCTGTACCAGTCGCTGCACACGACCGTCATCGGTCCGCGGGGCAAGTCGGTCGAGGTCCAGGTCCGCACCATGGAGATGCACCGTCGCGCCGAGTTTGGGGTGGCCGCACACTGGGGCTACAAGGAGGGGGCGACCCCGAAGGAAGTCGCGTGGATGCGGCGCATCGCCGATTTCGAAGAGGAGGAGAACGATCCGATCGCCTTCCTCGAGGCCCTGAAACTGGACCTCGGCCAAGACGAGGTTTACGTCTTCACCCCGAAGGGCCGGGTCATCGCGCTCATCGAGGGGGCGACGCCGATCGATTTCGCCTACGCGGTGCACACCGAAGTCGGCCACCACTGCGTCGGTGCCAAGGTCAACGGACGCCTGGTGCCGCTCGACACGTCCCTGCGCTCGGCCGACGTCGTCGAGATCGTCACCAGTAAGAGCGAGTCCGCCGGTCCGTCGCGCGACTGGCTGAAGATCGCCCAGTCATCACGGGCGAAATCGAAGATCCGCCAGTGGTTCCAACGCGAGCGGCGAGAGGACGCCATCGAAGGTGGCCGCGAGGACCTGATCAAGGTCCTGCGCCGTGAGGGTCTCCCCATCAGCAGCTCGATCTCGTCGAGCGCGCTCGCCGCGGTCATCAAGTCGATGAACCTCGAAGACCTCGATGCGCTCTACATGGCGATTGACAGCGGCCAGATTTCGGCGTTGGCGGTAGTCCAGCGCCTCGACCGTGAACTGCGCGGGGGAGAGGCCGAGCAGCAACTGCCCACCACCGTCGCGAAGATGCCGCGCACCAATCGCACCACTCGCCGCACGGCGGGCGTGTACGTCGAGGGACTCGACGACGTGATGATTCACCTCGCGCGCTGCTGTTCGCCAGTGCCCGGCGACAGCATCATGGGTTTCATCACCCAGGGCCGCGGGGTCTCGGTCCACCGCGACGACTGCTCCAACGCGGTCGCGCTGGCCCAGCGCCTCGGCGAACGCATCATCGACGTGGAATGGGATGGCTCGGTCGGTGGACAGTATCGCGCGGTCCTCGAGGTGATGGCCTTTGACCGTTCGCGTCTACTCCTGGACGTCTCGAAGGTCGTCGCGGAATACCACCTGAACATCATCTCGAGCAGTTCGTCGACCTCGGGTTCGCGCATCGTGCGCATGGTCTTTGACGTCGAGCTGGCCGACCCGACGCACTTGAGTAGTCTGCTGGCGAGCCTGAAGGCCGTGGACGGCGTGTTCGACGCCTTCCGCCAACTTCCCGGACAGAATAAGACGTCATGATTGATCCCATCACCCCATTCCAAGCTCCCGTCGGGACCCACGACGTTCTCGGCCCCGATTCCGCCCAGTGGGAGGGGCTGATCGCAACCTTTGCGCAGTTCGCGTACCGCTACGACTTCGAGTTGGTCATCACGCCGATGTTCGAGGACGTCGGCGTCTTCAATCGGGGCATCGGCGAGCACAGTGAAGTAGCCAAGAAGGAGATGTACGTCTTCGAGGACCGCGGGGAGCGACGCTACGCGCTGCGCCCCGAGGGCACGGCCTCGGTGGTGAGAGCCTTCGTCCAACATCAGCCGACGACGCCGTGGAAGGCCTGGTACATCACCCCGGCCTTTCGCTACGAGCGCCCGCAAGCCGGACGCTACCGACAACATCACCAATTGGGCGTCGAGGCGCTCGGCACCGACGACCCCGCGCTCGACGTCGAGGTGATCGCACTGGCCAGCCGCTTTTACGCCGCGATTGGCCTGTCGCGCGTGCGGCTGTTGATCAACTCCATGGGCCACGAGGTCTGTCGCGGGGACTACGTCGAGGTGCTGCGCGGCCACTTGAATCTTCACGTGGCCGAACTGTGTGACGATCACCAGAAGATTTGGCACGAGAATCCCTTGCGGGTCCTCGACTGCAAGAAGCAGGGTTGTGTCGAGGTGACGACGCACGGCCCGATGCTGCCCGAACACCTCTGTGACGACTGTCGCCTCCATTTCGCGCACGTGCGCGAGGGACTGAACTCGCTCGGCATCGAATCGACGTTGACCCCCCGTCTGGTGCGCGGGTTCGATTACTACACCCGCACCACGTTCGAGTTCATCTCCGACGCCCTCGACGGCGCCCAGAACGCCATCGGTGGCGGGGGACGCTACGACAAACTGGCCGAGCAATTGGGTGGCGATCCCACGAGCGGCATCGGATTCGGGAGTGGAATCGAGCGACTTCTGCTCGCCTGCAGGGCCGAAGGCGCATTGACTGCTTCCTTGCTGAAGCGTGCGCTCGACCTGTTCGTCGTGGACACCACCGGCGAGGACGTGGCGACCGGCCTGGTCGATCAGTTGCGCACGGCCGGCTTCGCCACATCGCGCGCCTACGACGGGCGTTCGATGAAGGCCCAGATGAAAGTGGCTGACCGTTCCGGAGCCCGCCTGGCGCTACTGGTCGGCCCCCAGGAGCTGGCCGCCGGCGAGGTTACGATTAGAGACCTGCGAAGTGACGACTTCGAGCACGCCCAGCAGCGGGTGGCTCAGATTGACGTCGTGAACGCGGTCGCCAACCTACTGACGAAGTGAAGTGACAATGTCGAAGATTCCAGAAGCCACGAGCATGCGTGACCTGTTGTGCGCCTCGATCAATGAAGGTCATATCGGCCAGCGCGTGACCGTCTGTGGTTGGGTCGCGAAGCGCCGCGAACACGGTGAGCACCTCGCGTTCCTCGACATCCGTGACCGTTCGGGACTGGTCCAAGCCGTGGTGCCGGGCTCGCTCGACGTACGTGGCGAGTACGTGGTCCAGGTCACCGGCAACGTGAGCGCCCGTCCCGAGGGAACGGTGAACGATCGGCTGGCGACGGGACAGGTGGAACTGACCGATTGCGAGGTCGACATCCTCTCGGTCGCTGAGCCCGTGCCATTCCAACTCGACGACCGCGTTGAGATCGACGAACAGGTTCGCCTGCGCTACCGCTTCCTCGATATTCGTCGCGAGCAGATGCAGCGCAACCTGCGGCTGCGCGCCGCCGTGAACGCGTCGCTGCGTCGCGCCATGGACGCTCAGGGATTCTGCGAAGTGGAGACGCCGCTGCTCTGGGCGCCAACGCCCGAGGGCGCGCGCGAGTTCGTCGTGCCCTCGCGTCTGCACCCGGGGGAGTTCTACGTCCTGCCCCAGAGTCCCCAGATCGCCAAGCAGCTCCTGATGGTGGGCGGCTTCGACCGTTACTACCAGATCGCCCGTTGTCTGCGCGACGAGGACCTGCGCGCGGACCGTCAGTTCGAGTTCACCCAGTTGGACCTCGAGGCGAGTTTTGTGACCCAGGACGACATCCTCGGTTTCGTGTCGGCCGCGGTGCTCGACGCGGCCGAGGCAGCGACCGGGGTGCGCCCCGGTCCCATTGGTTCGATGACCTGGGCCGAGGCACTCGACCGCTACGGCACCGACAAGCCCGACCTGCGCTTTGGCATGGTGCTCCAGGATCTGTCAGAGGCCTTCGCCACGACCGAGGTCAAGGCCTTTAGCGCGCCGACCGTGAAGGCCCTGCGCGTTCCGGGCGGCGCCACGTTCACGCGCAGCCGCCTCGACCAGTTGACCGATCACGCCAAGGAGCTCGGCGCCAAGGGGCTCGCGTGGTTCCGCATCACAAGTGAGGGCGTGGATTCGCCGTTGGCGCGGTTCCTGTCGCCCGAGGAGACCGCGACCATCGCCGCCGTGGACGGGGCCGAGGTCGGCGACATCGTCTTCTGCGTGGCTGACGAGCACGCGACCGCCTGTAAGGTCCTCGGCGCGCTGCGCGTGACCTTGGGTTCACCACCGGTCAGCGAAGGGCCGCACCACTACGTCTGGGTCACCGAGTTCCCCATGTTCGAGGGAATCGACGAGGACGGCAATCTCCAGGCCGCGCACCACCCCTTCACGATGCCCCACCCCGACGATTTGGACCTGATCGAGAGCGACCCCTTGCGCGTGCGCTCCCAGGCCTACGACCTCGTGTTGAACGGTTGGGAACTGGGCAGTGGCTCCGTGCGGATCCACCGCGCCGACATCCAATCAAGGATCTTCAGCGCGCTGGGCATCACCGACGAGGAGGCGGAGAGTCGCTTCGGTTTTCTGCTCGGGGCCTTCAAGTACGGCGCGCCGCCCCACGCCGGGTTCGCCTTCGGCATCGACCGTTTGACGGCGATCTTCGCGGGCGTGGAGAATATCCGCGAGGTCATCGCCTACCCCAAGACCCAGTCCGGCGCGGACCTCATGACGGGCGCGCCCAAGGGCATCACCGACCGTCAGATCCGCGACCTGCGACTGAAGGTCGCCGCGAAAGGTTCGTGAACCACGTCGCTCTTCGATGACGCCGTCGCCCAACGCCTGAAACGGGCGGCTCCGCTCGCCGACCTGTTGCGTCCGCGCTCGCTCGACGAGATCGTCGGACAGGCTCATCTGGTCGGCGAGAGCGGTCCGCTGCGCCGCTTGGTGGAGGCGGGGAGCCTGCGCACGATGATCCTCTGGGGTCCGGCGGGCACGGGTAAGACGACGCTCGCGCGGATACTCGCCTCTTCGGCCGGCTACGCCACCGAGAGCCTCTCGGCGGTGACGAGCGGCGTCAAGGACGTGCGAGAGGCCCTCCAACGGGCGGAGCAGCGCTTGGGCGAACGGGACCAACGCACCGTGTTGTTCATCGATGAGGTGCACCGGTTCAACAAGTCCCAACAGGACCTGCTGCTCCCCGCGACCGAGACCGGCCAAGTCGTGCTGATCGGGGCGACCACGGAGAACCCCTACTTCGAAGTCAACGCCGCGTTGATGAGCCGGGCCACACTGTGGCGCCTGCACCCCCTGGCCCAGGACGACCTCGTCGTGTTGGTGCGCCGGGGCCTCGACCTGCGTCAGGCCACCATCACCGATGAGGCACTCGCGGCGATCGCGAGTTCGAGCGATGGTGATGCGCGCGCCGCGCTCACGACGCTCGACACCGCGATAGTGCTCGCCGCCGCGAGCGATGCCGAGGGATTGGTGGGCATCGAGCACGTGGCCCAGGCCCGTGACGGGCGCCTGTACCATCAGTCGCGCGACACCCACTACGACCAGGTGAGTGCGCTGATCAAGTCTGTGCGTGGCTCGGATCCAGATGCTGCGTTGTACTGGCTGGTCACCCTGCTCGACAGCGGGGAGAGCGCGCGATTCCTCGCCCGACGACTGGTCATCCTCGCCAGTGAGGACGTGGGACTGGCTGATCCGATGGGGCTGGTGCTCGCCGAGGCGTGCGCGCGCGCGGTCGAGTTCGTGGGCCTGCCCGAGGCCCGACTCAACCTGGCCCACGCCACGATCGCCCTCAGCCTCATGCCGAAGAGCAACTCGGTCACCCGGGCCCTGGGGGCCGCCACCCGGGCCGTCGCCGCCGGGGGAGATGTCGAGGTTCCCGCGCACCTGCGTGATGCGCACTATCGCGGTGCCGCGGACCTCGGGTTCGGGACCGAGTACCGCTATCCCCACGACGAGGTGGGCGGGTGGGCCGACCAGCAGTACTTGCCCGATGGCCAGAACGGCCAGGTCTACTTCGAGCCGTCACCCTATGGCCGCGAGGTCGCGCTCGTGGCCCAATGGCGCGAACGCACCGGTGGCTCGGGCGAGTCGGCGCCGAACGCGCCGGTAGAGTAAAGCCCGTGGAAGCCGCCCAACTACGTTCGATCTTTCTGGATTACTTTGCTGACAACGGCCACACGGTCGTGCCGTCGGCGAGTCTGATTCCCCACGACCAGTCGCTGCTCTTCACTGTCGCGGGAATGGTGCCCTTCAAGCCCTACTTCACCGAAGAGGAGACGGCGCCCTACAAGCGTGCGGTGTCGATCCAGAAGTGCTTCCGCGCGCCCGACATCGACATCATCGGCACCACGCAACGTCACCTCACCTTCTTCGAGATGATGGGGAACTTCTCATTCGGCGACTATTTCAAAGAAGGCGCGATCCGATTCGCGTGGGGCCTGATCACCGAAGGTTTCGGTCTCGACCCCGAGCGGCTCTGGGTCACGGTCCACGACTCGGACGACCAGGCCGAGGAACTGTGGCGCGACCTCATCGGCGTGCGTCCCGAGCGCATCCAGCGACTGGACGAGGACAACTTCTGGGGGATGGGTGACGCCGGACCCTGTGGTCCATGTTCGGAGATCTTCTTCGACAAGGGACCCCAATTCGGTGCCGATGGGGGTCCGGCGTTTGGCGGTGACGACCGGTTCATCGAGTTTTGGAACCTGGTCTTCATGCAGTACGAGAAGGGACCCGGCGGGTCCATGACCGAATTGCCCAAGAAGAACATCGACACCGGTGCGGGTTTCGAGCGGGTGCTCTCGATCCTCAACGGCGTGGAGTCCGTATTCGCGACCGACCTGTTCGTACCGCTACTGGAAACGGCGTCGCGGGCCGTCAACGCGCCCTACGGGCGTGACGAGCAGACCGACATTGCGATCCGGCGCATCGCCGAGCACGGACGGGCCATGACCATGCTGGTCTCGGACGGTGTGCTGCCCTCGAACGAAGGTCGCGGGTACGTCCTGCGCCGTATCATCCGGCGCGCCATTCTCGCCGCGCGCCGCGCGGGTTCGGACACGTCGTTGGTGGAATCGCTCGTCGACGCGACCATCACGAAGATGGGTGGGGCGTATCCGGTGCTCGTGAAGGACCGCGACCTGATCGTCGAAGTCCTGCAACGCGAGGAGGCGGGTTTCGCCCGCACCCTGCGCACCGGCATGTCCCTGCTCGAAGAGGCGCGCGACGACGTCGTGCGCAGCGGGTCGAGGACATTCCCGGGCGAGGTCGCCTTCAAATTGCACGACACTCACGGTTTTCCCATCGAGCTGACCGACGAGATCGTCGCCGAATCGGGCCTCACCGTGGAACGCGAGGCGTTCGACCAGGCAATGACGTCTCAACGTGAACGGGCCCGTGCCAGCGCGAAGACCCTGAATCTGGCCGACGACGCCCAGTACAAGGAGCTCGTCGAGCGCCACGGCACGACGGAATTCGTGGGACGGGACATCACTCGCTACAGCGTGGAGACCCAGGTGATCGCGGTGCTGGTGGGCGAGGACGGAACCAGTGAGCTGTTCCTCGACGCCACGCCCTTCTACGCCGAATCCGGTGGGCAGGTTGGCGACACCGGCACGGTCGTGACCGAGACCGGACGCTTCGAGGTGCTCGACACCCAGAGCGTGTCCGGCGGGCTGTTCGCCCACCGTGGTCGCCTCACCGGCGAGGTGCTGCCCGGGCAGCGGGCGGTCGCCACGATCGACGCCGAACGACGCGAGTCGACACGACGCAACCACACCGCGACCCACCTACTCCACGCCGGGCTCCGTTCGGTGCTCGGTGATCACGTACGCCAGCAGGGTTCCTACGTGGGGCCGGACCGTCTGCGGTTCGACTTCTCGCACGGATCGGGACTTCGTCGAGAGGAAGCCAGCGAGATCCTCACCATCGTCAATTCCGACGTGGTCGATAACGAGGGTGTGGAGACGATCCAGACCTCGAAGCAGGAGGCCGAGACCATGGGCGCCGTCGCCTTCTTCGGTGACAAGTACGGTGACCGGGTGCGCGTCGTGCGCGCGGGAGCGCACAGCCTCGAGTTCTGTGGTGGCACGCACGTGGACCGGCTCGGCGACATCGGACAGATTCAGATCGTCAGTGAGACATCGATTGGTTCGAACACTCGACGGATCGAGGCGGTGAGTGGACTGGGCGCCTTTCGTCGCAGTTCGGAGATGGAGCAGGCGCTCGGTTCGGTGGCGACACTGCTGAAGGTGTCGCTCGACGACGTCGTGCCTTCTCTCGAGCGTCTCTTCGAACGCCAGCGGGAGCTGGACCGCGAGGTAGCGACGCTGCGCCAGGCCCAGCTCTCCCATTTTGCCGAGCAGTTGCACGCGACGAGTGGGGCCGACGTACTCGTGGCTCGCGTCGACGGGTACCCCGGTGACCAGTTGCGTACGCTTGCCCAGGACCTCCAGCGCCGGGGCCGACGGGTCGTGGTGCTCGTCGGGGCCCACGACGACAAGGTCGCGGTCGCGGTCGCGAGCGACGAGTCGCTCGATGCCCAGAGTGTCGTGAAGCAACTCGCGGCCTTCGTTGGTGGCGGCGGTGGCGGGTCGCCACGACTGGCTCTCGCCGGGGGACGAGACGCTACCGGCATCGACGCACTTCTCATCGCCGCCGCGGCACTGTAGGCGGTCGATGCGGCTCCTGGGCATCGACCCCGGTTCGCGGCGGTGCGGCATCGCAATTAGCGACTCGGCCCAAACCATGGCCTTCCCGCGCGACGCGCTGGCGAATGATGAACATTTGCTGGATCGACTGGCGGCGCTGATGACCGAAGAGTCCGTCGGTGGGGTGATCGTTGGTCGCCCCGTCGCACTCTCGGGCAACGAGACGGCGAGCACGGAGGCCGCAGACGGGCTCTACGAAGCCCTCTTGAGGCATTTCGCCGAGATGCCGGTCGAACAGTGGGATGAGCGACTGACCACCCGGGAGGCGCAGCGGGCGCTGTCGGGGGCCGGAATCAAGACCCGGGACCATCGTGAACGCATCGACAGTGCGGCCGCGGTGATCTTGCTGCAAAACTATCTAGATGCTCGCTCTTCTCACTAGGCCCCTCGGGCGCATCCTGGCGGGACTCGTCGTGCTCGCGGTGGTCGCTGTGGGTTGGTTCATCCTCCAGGCCGATCCCGTCTTCTCTTCGTCGCACCGCCAGGTGATCATCACCGTGCACCGAGGCGACTCCATCGCCACCATCGCCGCCGAGATGCACGCCAAGGGCGTCATCGCGTCGCCCTTGGCCTTTCGCATCGACTCGCTCCTGTTCGGCGCACCGCAGGTGCAGATCGGTTCGTACGAGATCTCCGAGGGCTCCTCCTTCTCTCACGTGCGCGCGATCTTCGGATCCCCGCCCAACGTGCAAGTGGTGAACGTCACCCCCGGTCTCACGCTGCACGAGGTCGAGTTGCAGCTCGCCCGAGGGGTCGGCACTACCTACGCGAACACGTTTGCGGCTGCCGCTTCCGCTGCCGTTACACCGAGTCCCTGGGTTTCATCGGGTCCGCTGGAAGGGCTCATCGGACCGGGCCAGTACATCATCACGCCGCACCTGACACCGGCGCAGCTGCTGGGTCGCATGACTGCGGCGTTCGACAAGGAAGCGGCATCGGTTGGGCTCACCCCGAGCACCTCGGTCGAAGGGCTCAGCGCCTACCAGTTGATCACCGGCGCCTCCATCGTGGAGAAGGAGGGCTACTACGCGATCAACATGCCGAAGGTGGCCCGGGTCATCTTCAACCGTTTGGCCCGGGGTGGCCCCCTCCAGATGGACTCGACCGTGCTCTACTATTTCGCCCAAGATGGGGGGGCGGTCACCCGCGCGATGCTGCAGACACCGACGCCCTACAACACCTATCTGAACGCGGGTCTGACGCCCACACCGATCTGCACCGTGTCACCGACGGCGCTGCGCGCGATGCTGCACGCCCCGGCTGGGACATGGCTGTACTTCGTGCTCGTCAATCGGAACGGCGAAATGGCCTTCTCCACCACGTTTGCGGAGCAACTGAAGAATGAACGACTCGCCGCCTCAAGGGGGCTCTGATGATGTGGCGGCTGGGAGTGGCGGGGTCGCCCATTGAACACTCACTGTCGCCCGTGCTCCACGAGGCCGGGCTGGCGATGGCGGGGCTGACGGGCTCGTCACGACGGTACGAGATGACCCACGACGACGCCCCGCGGATACGCGACGTGATGGACGGCTTTGATGCCCTGTCGGTCACGATGCCGCTGAAGGGGTTGGTGGGTGAGTACTGCGACGAACTCGATGAGGTCGCCGAGCGCACCGAATCGGTGAACACCTTGTGGTGGGCGGGCGGGCGACTACACGGGGCCAGTACCGACGGCGGTGGCTTCATCGACGCGCTAGCGGCGCAGTTCGGTTTCGACCCATCCGGGGCCCATGTCGTGGTCCTCGGCGCGGGGGGTGCCGCGCGGGCCGTCATCGACGCGCTCGTGTTCGCCGGGGTCTCGTCAGTCGTTGTCCACGGACGCACCGCGGCGAACGTCGAGGCCATCACCGCGCGGCACGCGAATGTCTTCGACTTCACGCTCACGCTTCGACCGGTCGACCTCATCGTGAACACCGTGCCGATGTCGGGACGGATCACCGAAGCCGCGGTCCTCCAAGGTGTCGGTGCGCACACCATCGCCTACGACATTGTGTACGAGCCGCGCATGACACCGTGGCGCGCGCTGCACCGTCACCACGGTTGCCCCAGCGCCAACGGTCTGGGGATGTTGGCGTACCAAGCCGCTCGCCAGATGACGCTGTGGTGGGGGGTGCCAATGGACGGGGCCCGACTCTTGGAGACGCTGACGTGAACCACACCCTCGAGTCGCTCTCGACCCGTCTGCATCCGAAGGATCGGATGGACTATGGCCTGTTCTGGGGCATGATCACCCTCGGGTTCACGGGCGTGATCATGATCTACAGCGCCACTCGACAGGCGCTCGTGAACGCTGGATACAACCCGCATTATTATCTCGAGCGCCAAGGTGTCTTCGTCCTCCTCGGTATCGCCGCGATGTACGTCGTGTCACTGATCGACTACCGACGGATGGAGATGGTGGCGACGCCGTTCTACGTCATGTCCCTGCTGGGTCTGGCCGGGGTGTTCGTGGTTGGTCAGAGTGCGCTCGGAGCGCAGCGCTGGTACAACCTCGGCTTCATCCAGATCCAGCCGAGTGAGTTCACCGTGCTCGCCCTCATTCTGGCCGTGGCCACGTTCTGCCAGCGCCGCAGCGAAGGACTCTCGATGTATGACGTGGCCCGGCTGCTCGTCATGACCGGTGTGCCGCTGCTCATGATCTTCCGCCAACCCGACCTCGGGACCACCATCGTCATCGTGCTATCGGTCAGCGCCATGATGGTGATCGCCGGGGTGCCTCCGCGCTTCATGTCGATGCTGGCGGTGCTGGGCACCGTTGGCGTCGCCGCGGCGATCTACCTGCAGCTGCTTCACAAGTACCAGGTCGACCGCTTCGTCTCCTTCCTCAACCAGAATTCGAACAACCCAGCGCTGGCGCCACTGATCTATGAGGTGAACAACGCCAAGAGCGCCATCGGGTCGGGTGGCCTCCATGGAGCCGGCCTCTTCCGCGGACTGCAGACGGTGCTCGGCTACGTGCCCGAGCAGCGAACTGACTTCATCTTCACCGCGATCGGTGAACAGCTGGGCTTCATTGGGTCGGTCATGGTCGTGGCTCTGCTCGGCTTCGTCGGCTTTCGCATGTTCATGATCGGTCGTAACGCCAAGGACACCATGGGCCGCCTGATCAGCATCGGGGTATTCATCTTTTTCGCGTTCAGCTGCTTCGAGAACATCGGCATGACCATGGGCATCATGCCGGTGACGGGCATTCCGCTGCCCCTGCTCAGTTACGGCGGGTCTTCGGCGTTGGTGTTCTTCGTCGCGGGCGGTGCGGTGCTCTCAGTGTCGCGTCGCTTGGGCAATTAGTCTGGTGTTCACATGAGTGACGCCGATGCCGCCGAGTCCGAATTGGACCTGACCAACGAGGGGTCGGTCGGCGCCGATGAGAGCGCCGAGACCTCCTCGAATGAGGCGTTCCACACCGAATTCCGGGTGATGAACGTTGAAACCGTGACCTACGATCTGACCGACGCGTCACCCGTGGTACATCTGCTCGAAGCGGAGCCACCTTTCCGGTACCTCGCGATTCCTTTGGCTCTGCCCGATGCGGTGGCGATGCATCAGGCCGTCGGGCACGTGGAAGGACGACGCCCCGGTACCCACGAACTGATCACCGATATCCTGAACCGAGCGCAAATCGACGTGATCGCCGCGCGAATCCTGCGCTACGAAGGTGGCATCTTCTACGCCCAATTGGACCTAATGACCCACCGGGGTCACGAATTGATCGACTGTCGGACTAGTGACGCGATCACTTTGGCCTTGCGCCAGCGGGTGCCGGCACCGGTGCTCTGCGCCGAGGAAGTGTTGGCGGCGCTCTACGTCTGAGCGAATTTTACGGCGATGACTTCGCCACCGCGTCGCTCGGTCGCGTTCTCGTCCGAGATCCGCAACAGCAGGGCGACGATCAAATAGTTGGCGAACAGCGAACTGCCACCGTAGGCCATGAACGGCAACGTGATGCCGGTGAAGGGCAAGATCCGCAGTACGCCCGCCATGATGAAGAACGCCTGGAAGCCCATCAGCGCCGAGAGGCCGGTCGCCGCCAGACGGTCGTAGTCCGAGTGGGCCCGTTGAGCGATGCGGAATCCTTCGCCGACGAACACGGCGAACAGGCTGAGGACGAGGATGATCCCGAGGAAACCCAACTCTTCACCCACAGCCGCGAAGATCATGTCCGACGTGATCTCGGGGATGTTGCCGGACTGGCCCAGACCGAGCCCCGTGCCGGTGACGCCGCCGGCCGCCAGCGAGAACCATCCTTCGGCGAGTTGACAACTGCCGAGGTGGATGCACGTTGTCCAAGGGTCGAACCAGAGGGTGACGCGCGCGTGCACCTGAGTGAACATCTGCGCGGCGAGGAACGAGCCTCCGGCGAATAGTCCGGCACCGAGGATGACGTAGGTCTTCAAGCCGGTGGTCACCCACAACAGCGAGATGAACAATGCGAAGAGCAGTAGAGCAAAGCCGATGTCGTTCTCGGCTCCGAGGATGGCCATCGAGAATCCCCACGCCGCGAGGATGGGCAGCAAGACCTTCGGCGGAACGATGTTGCGTCGTCCAATCCGCTGAGTCGGAGTAGAGAGCAGCTCCCGGTTGGCGGCGAAGTACGAAGCGAAGAAGAACACCAACAGGATCTTGGCAATCTCGACCGGCTGGAAACTGATGGGGCCGACCTTCACCCACAGTCGGGCACCGTAAACTTGGATGCCGACGTGCGGCACCAGGGGTAACAGCAAGAGCCCGATCGCCACGACCAGAGTGAGGTACCGGTAGCGGTCGAGGTCGCGGACGTGACGGACGATCGCCAGCGTGAGCACGAGTGCCACGGCGCTGATGAGGAACCACACCGCCTGGTAGGCCGCGCGTGTGGGGTTCCAGCGCGCGATCTCCACGTAGCCCACACCGTTCAACAAGGTGGCGATCGGGAGCAGGATCTGCGAGGAGTTGGGCGCGAACCGGCGAATCGCGAAGTGCATGGCGAGGGATATGACGACGATGCTGAGCAAGAAGATCCAGAGTCGCGAAGGAATGTGGCCCTTGGCCCCGAGAGAGGCGAGCGTGTAGAAAGCGGTCACGATCAACCAAGCGAGTGCCATCAGGGTCAACTCGGTCGACCGGCTGGTGCCGTGCCGCTCGCGACCAGCCTGCCGGGGTGCCGCCGGTTCGATAGTCGCGTGCTTCGCCACAGTCAAACAGTAGCCGTACCGTATTAGAATTGGTTCCACCAGATGAGAGGGAATGGCTGCGCGTGAGTATCGATGTCCAGTCCTTCGGCCCCGAACGGTTCTCCAGTCGCGAGTTGTCGCGTCTGGAGTTCGGGGCTCGACTCCTCGACTTGGCCGACGATCACCACCTGCCGATTCTCGAGCGGTTCAAATTCGTCGCGATCTTCGCGGACATGATCGACGAGTTCTTTCAAGTCCGCGTCGTGAGTCTCGAGGACAAGGTCGCGGCGGGAGTACAGGCGCCGTCCGTCGACGGAGTGCGCCCGCGCCAGCAGTTGATGGCGATTCGCGAGCGGGTCCTCGAACTCGAGGAGCGCCAGGACCGGTTGGTGCTGGACTCGCTGCTGCCCGAATTGGCCCAACAGGGGATCGCCATTGTACGATTCGCCGATCTCGATAACGATGCCCACGCGAAATTGACCAAGTACTTTGACGAGAATGTGTATCCCGTGCTGACGCCGCTCGCGGTGGATCCGGGTCACCCCTTCCCGATGATCTCCAACCTCTCGCTCAACATCGCAGTTACCGTGCGCGATGATTCCACGGGTGAGGAGCGCAGCGCGCGTGTGAAGGTGCCGAGTAGCCTTCCGCGGTTCCTCCAGGCGAGCGAAAGTCAGTGGTGCCTGCTCGAAGACTTGATCATGGCGAACCTCATTCGTCTCTTCCCGGGCATGGTGATCGGGCGGGCTGACCTGTTTCGGGTCACGCGCAATGCAGACCTCACCTTGGAAGAAGACGAAGCCGATGACCTGCTGGTCGCGCTCGAGGTGGAGCTGCGCCGGCGTCGCTTCGGTCAGGCTCTTCGAGTCGAGATCCAGAGCGGCATGTCGACGGATTTTCTCGAACTCGTCGTCGAGCAGTTGGAACTCGATCGCTCGAACGTGTACGTGACCGATGCCCCGCTGGGTCTGCACGACCTGTGGAGCCTCTACGCGATAGACCGGCCTGATTTGAAAGGGGAGGGATGGTCGCCCCTGACGCCCAAGCGCCTTCTCGACGGCGATCACGTGGGTGACATCTTCGCGGCCATTCGCGAGGAAGACATCCTCCTGCACCACCCTTACGACTCGTTCACTGATTCAGTTGAGATGTTCATCAACCAGGCGGCGAACGATCCCAAAGTTGTTGGCATCAAACAGACCCTGTACCGCACCTCGGGCGATTCTCCCATTGTCGCGTCGCTGATTCAGGCCGCCGAACGAGGCAAGCAGGTGGTGGCGCTCGTGGAGTTGAAGGCGCGCTTCGACGAAGCGGCGAATATCGAGTGGGCCAAAGCCCTCGAAGACGCTGGCGTCCATGTCGTGTACGGCATCGTGGGGCTCAAGACGCATTCGAAGACCGCCCTGGTGTTGCGCAGCGAAGGTGACACGACGACGCGTTACGTCCACATCGCCACGGGGAACTACAACGGCAAGACCGCTCGCACGTACGAGGACTTCGGACTGCTGACATGTGACCCGGTGATCACCCACGACGTGGGCGAACTCTTCAACTACCTGACGGGCTTCGCCCGGATTGGCAATTACCAGAAGATCATTGTCAGCCCGCTCGATACTCGTAGTCGAGTGGTTGAGTTGATCAACCGACAGCGAGATCGCGGCCCCGAGGGCCGCATCGATATCAAGGTGAACGGCCTGACCGACCCGACGGTGATTGACGCGCTCTACGAAGCGAGCAACGCCGGGGTGGTGATCCGGCTGGCCGTTCGCACACTCTGCTGTCTGCGCCCTGGCGTCGCGGGATTGTCACAGAACATCACGGTGCACAGTTTGGTTGGTCAGTTTCTCGAGCACTCGCGGATCTACGTCTTTGGGCGCCAGGGCGACGACGACTTCTCCATCTACATGGGCTCAGCCGACCTGATGGAACGCAATCTCGACCGACGGGTCGAGGTAATGGTACCCATTGAAGATCCGCACCTGCAGGATGAACTACTCGATGACTTCGAGATCACGTGGCGCGATGATCTCTATACCTGGGTGCTCGGAACCGATCGGCGATGGCGACGTCTGCAGCCGGTGAGTGACTTCTCGGCACAGGAGGAGTTTCGTCGTCGCGCGCTCAACCGATCGCGGAGTCTGGCGCCGGATTGACCGGCGGCTGGCGGCGCCCCTGAAGTGAGGCGTACGCGATTCCTCCGATGGGAATCGGAATCCAGAAGTTGACCAGACGGTACGAAATGATCGCGAGAATCGCCTGGCTGTGGGGCACTCCGAAGCCGACCAGTGTAGGCAGGAGCACGCCCTCGATGATGCCCAGGCCGCCGGGGGTCAAGGGAATGGCGGCCAGGATGTTCGCCAGTCCGTAGGCGACCAGAAGGTCGATTGGCGACATGACGTGTCCGAAAGCCCAGATGAAGACCCAAAGGCAGGCCGCATCGAAGAGCCAGTTGAGACCGGCCCAGGTGAATGCCCACCACAGTGTGCGTCGGTTGTTGATGAGCAGCGTGATGCGGCTCGCAACCTGGGTCAGCAACGCCGAGACCTTGTCTGGGTCGACCGCAGGCAGATGCCGCGCCGCGGCTCGTAGCCAGTTGTCCGCATGACGCTGGCCCCGAGTGATCAGAAGGATCGTGCCAAAGAAAGCGCCCAAGAGGAAGACTGTGGCGAGTGCCGCGAATCCGTAGGCGGGGTTGAACCCGCGTAGCGGAATCGAGATCACCAGCATCAGCCAGAAGATGATGTTGAGCACGACCGCTGAGCCGCTGCCCTGCACCGCGAGTCCGAAGGCGTTGGTTTCTTTAGGCACGCCCAGTTCGTTCAGGATGCGGTACGACAGCGCCCCGGCTGGCGCGGTGCCGCCGGGAACGACGTGGCTGATGGCCAAGCCGGCGAGATTGATGCGAAGAATATTGAAGCGCCCCGGCGCGTGCGGGTACAGCACGGTCCGGGTCAATTCCATGTAGGAGTAGATCGCCGCCATTTCGAGGATCACGCCGAGGACCACGATGAATGGATTGAGGGTGGTGAGCAGGTGCAGGGAGTGGCTGGCCAAGGCGAACTGCGGCAGGACGAAGTACTCGAAAACGAAGATCAGGGAGCCGAAGCTAAGAATCAGGCGAATCTCCCGCGGAAGAGAGAAGCGTTTCTTGTTGGCGGCGTCGGTCATACGGCTCCTCCCAGCCTGTCACGTGACGTGGCTCGGGCGGTGGACATGGCAAAGGCAGTCTACGTGGTCCCGGTAGTATCGAATGGTGCGAACGCTCGTGGTTTTGCCCACGTACAACGAGATTCTGAACGTGGAGTCGATGCTGCGCACGCTTCGTGGGGTGGTGCCCGAGTGCGACATTCTCGTCGTTGACGACGCCAGCCCCGACGGCACCGCCGAGAAGGTCGAACAACTCGCGGCCCAGCTCGGGAGCATCCACATCCTTCGCCGCAGTGCCAAGAGCGGGCTCGGTGGTGCCTACCGGGCCGGTTTTAGCTGGGGTCTCGAGCGCGGCTATGACCACTTCGTCGAGATCGACTGCGACTTCTCCCACGACCCACGGGCGTTGCCCTCGCTCCTGGAGGCGGCCGAACACTCGGAGGTGGTCATTGGTTCTCGCTATGTGCCAGGCGGGACGATTCCTCAGTGGTCGTGGTCGCGACGCCTCCTCTCACGAGGCGGCAACCAGTACGCCTCATTGATGCTGGGACTGGGAGTCGCCGACTCGACCGCCGGCTATCGGGTGTACTCGCGCACGGCGCTCGAGATGATTGGGTACCAGTCGGTCACCGCGGACGGCTACGGCTTCCAGATCGAGATGACGTACCGGGCCAAGCGGGCCGGCGCGTCCATCGTCGAAGTGCCGATTTCGTTTACCGACCGCGAACTCGGTGAGTCCAAGATGTCGGGTGCAATCGTTTTCGAGGCGCTTTGGCTGGTCACCAAGTGGGCGGTTGAGCGCCCCTTCGCCCGACGATCACTGGACATGGTCCACCAGCACTGAGGAGAGGACGCTGGCCAGTTTGGCTTTGGTTTCTTCACGTTCCGCAGTCGGATCCGATTCGCTGACGATGCCCGCACCGGCCCAAGCCTCGAACTCGGCGCCTCGAATGAGAACGCCACGAAAACCGATCCACCACTCGCCGTCGCCGTTTGCGTCGATCCAGCCGAGAGGGCCCGCGTACTGACCACGGTCGTGCTGCTCGAGCCTCCGGATGAGTTCGTACGCGCTCTGGCGTGGCACGCCACCGACGGCGGAGGTCGGGTGCAACAGGCGCAGTACCTCGAGGGCATCGGGCGCTCCGGCTTCGGAGGTGCACGTGGCGGTGATCCACGTGCCGAGGTGGGCCAGCGTGCGAAGCGTCACGATCGACGGATTTGGGTCGGCGTACACGTCGTCATAGACGGTCGCCAACGTGTTGACAATTTCGTTGACCGGCACGCTGTGCTCGTGGAGATTCTTGGCACTGCCGAGTAGCCAGTTCTGATAGTCGTCGGGTGCCACGTTCGGCGGCAACGCGATGGTGCCCGCGAGGGGATGGGACTGCAGGGTGCGACCGGTACGCCGTGCCAATAACTCCGGACTCGCCCCCACGTAGCGTCGGCCGTCGGCCGTGGGGATGCTGTAGATGGCGCACAACGGTTCGCGCAGCCGCAGCCGCTGTGCGATGGCGGCGGGATCGATCTCCTCGGTGACCGACCCGAGCACCGCGCGAGCTAGGACCACTTTGTCGATTTCCTTGGTTCGCAGAATCTCCACCGCTAGGGCCACGTTGTGTGCGTATTGGTCAGGGGTCGGCTGGAGCATCAGGGAGCGCAGGCTCTGAGTCTCTTGAACCGGTGACGTGGCGCCCTCGAGGATTTCAGCCCAGTGGCTCGACCCGGTGGCACTGGTCAGCCACGCGTCACCGTCCTTGGTTTGGGTGATCGTAAATTCCGGGACGTCGAGTTGAGCTCGCGCCGACCGGTCGAACGGCAATGCCCCGAATGCGACGATGCCCGACCCGGCGGGTCCTTCGACGCCGCTCAGGCAATGGTGGCCAAGCGCATCCTTCGGGTCGAATGGCGCCTCGAGGCCACCCTCTAGAACTATCTGATCGACTCGTGTACCGAAGCCGACTCGCAGGATGTCGGTGGTCTCGATGAGCCAGCCGTCGCGGGCACCGCAACTACGCAGTGCTTCGAGGCGTTGGGGTTCGATGCGTTCGCGTCGGAAGTTCATGATCCGCGTGTCGCGATGAATTGTTGACTGAGTCCGCCCATCACCCGTCGATGGTTGACTGCGCTAAAACCAGACCTATTGAGCATCCGCACTATCTCGTCACTTTCGGGCAAGTAGGCCGTCGACTGGGGCAGGTAGTGGTAGGCGTCACGGTCCGAGAGCAATGAGCCGATGAAGGGGACCACCCGACGGAACCAGAATCGAAACCCGGTTCGCCACAGACCGGATCGGGGCTCGGCGACTTCGAGGATCGAGAGGCGGCCACCTGGACGTATCACTCGCGCCATCTCATCGAAGGTGCCGGCGAGATCAGTGAAGTTTCGTAGGGCGTACCCGCAGGTGGCTCCGTCGAATGACCCGTCGAGGAAAGGGAGATGCGAAGCGTCGGCCTGGACTCGCTCTGGCATTTCACGACCGGCGTGGAGCATGCCATAACTGAGGTCGGTCGCCACGGCCCGGTGACCCTGGCGCGCACACTCGCGAGTGAAGTCGCCGGTGCCGGCGGCGATGTCGAGGATGGTGCTCGGCGTGGGCAATCGCAGGTCTCGCACCGCTCGGCGCCGCCAGCGGGCGTCCAGTCCGAACGTCATCAATCGGTTGACCAACTCGTATCGTGACGCGATGGCGTCGAACATGGCGCGGACCTGACGGGTCTTCTCTTCACCTTGGGGTAGGGGAGTGTTCGGCACTCGGTCTACTTGTAGTACCGAAAGACGACCTGCGCGACGCACGACGGTTTGGGTGCGTCGCGCACCTCGACCGTGACGTCGAGGGTGACCTGAACGCCACCCGTCACTTCGTCGACCGACGCGAGCATCGCGCCGGCGCGGACTTGCGCACCGACGGGCACCGGGCTGGTGAAGCGAACTTTGTTGGTGCCGTAGTTGACACCCATCGAGACACCGTCGACTTTCAATACGCCACCGAGGAGCACTGGAATGAGCGCCAGCGTCAGGTAGCCGTGAGCGATCGTCTGTCCGAAGGGACCAGTCTTGGCCCGTTCGGGGTCCACGTGAATCCACTGGTGGTCTCCCGTAGCTTCGGCGAAGAGATTCAGCTGCTCCTGCGTGATGGTGCGATAGTCCGAGTAGCCCAAATGGGTGCCGACGAGAGCGCTCAGCTCTTCGATACTGTTCACCTGCGTAGTCATGAGAACCTCCAGATAGACATTACCTTTCGGCCCGATGTCACCTAACGTTCACACTTTCGACCGGTACAATCGACGTGATGAGCATAGGCACGCACGCAGAAGAGCACCGCCAGATCGAGAGCGGGTGGTTCCGGGCCGCCATCTTCGGTGTGAGTGATGGCCTCGTGACCAATGCCTCGCTGATCCTCGGCTTCGCAGGCGCCAATCCTGGCCACAGCGTCGTGCGCCTCGCGGGGCTCGCGGGGCTGGTCGCCGGTAGCTTCTCCATGGCGAGCGGGGAGTACGTGTCAATGCGGGCACACAAGGAACTCCTCGAGTATGAGATCGACGTGGAGCGCAAGTCACTGGCTGATTTCCCCGAGGCCGAGCAGGACGAACTTCGCAACATCTTCCTCGGTCAGGGCATTGAACCCGAGATGGCCAGACGTCTCGCCGCGGACCTGATGCATGACCCGGAACTGGCGCTGCGAACGCACGCCCGAGAAGAACTGGGCGTGGACCCCTCGGCGACTGGTTCACCGTGGACCGCGGCCTTGTCGTCGCTGATCGCCTTCTCACTCGGCGCCATGGTGCCGTTGCTCCCGTGGCTCCTGACATCGTCGGGCAATGAGGTCATCGCGTCGATCATCTTGGCCACGATAGGTGCCGCAATCGTCGGTGGTGTGATTGGCTGGATGACCCGCAATGGCATCGTTCGCTGGGCATTGCGCCAGGTGCTGATAGCGGCAATCGCGGCGGTCGTGACCTACGGAATCGGTCGACTCGTCGGCACCCGTTAGGGACGATCGAAGCGGACCAGTCGATCCTCGCGCTCGACGGTGAAGCCGAGCGCTCGGTAGAGTTCCTTGGCATGGACGTTGGAGTCGTCGACGAAGAGGACCGCCCGCGAGACGCCCTTGCGCCGCAGGGAATCGAGCCCTTGGGTGACCATGACGCGCCCGAGGCCCCTACCTTGGAAGTCCGGGTGCACTGAGATGACGTAGATCTCCCCGAATCGGTCGGGGTGCAGTTCGTGCACCTTGGTCCAACACGATGCCGCAAGACGATGGTCGATCTCGAGCAACAGGAATCCCGATGGATCGAACCACGGTTCGCGAGTGCGATCGTCGAGGTCTTCGCGCCGCCACGCACCTTGCTCGGGGTGATCGGCGAATGCCGCGTTGTTCTGCTCCAGCCACGGCTGCTCGTCGCGACCTGGCTCGAAGTTTCGCAACGTGGCGTCGCCCGGCACCGGGGTGATGGCGATCGGCAGATCGACGCTCAAGAGTTGGAGGGTTCGCACGACCCGCCCGGGCCCTACCCGGGTCCCGTGATCCCCTCGGGTCCACCAGTCAAGTGACGCGTGCTCCTTCCAGAGGTGGACCAGCAGTTCGCCGTCCAGGCCGCCACCGCACATCTCCACTTGAGCACGATCGATGCCGTGAACCATTGCGTATTGGCAAAGACCAGACTCGTCGTAGCGCAGCCAGTGTTCCGCATTCCAGCCGTGCACGACGATGCGACGGCGACCCTCGTCGATGGCCTCGCGACCGAGCGACGACTCGGTGCAATTGAGCAGATTCAGGACTTCGAGGCGCTGGTCGGGTGACAGGGCGGAACTGTGTCGCCACTTTTCAGTCATCAGAGAACTCTATCGGGGGGTCACTTGATGCGACCGGCCACTCGATTGAGTCGTCGCAAGAGCGCGCCGATCGTTCGCTCGGCGGCGACGAGTTCGGTGTAGATGTCGGCGGGCATCGCCGCTCCCTCGGTCTCGACCAGGGCGGTAATGCGACGGGAGAGTTCATTCATCGTTGACGTGATCGTATTGAGTTCGGTCTGCATGCTCATCGAGGGGCTTTCGGTTCGGGCGCGATCGCACACGCTGGCGCATACTGTAATGGTCGATGAACGATTCGAGCATGACTCCGCCAGTCCAGACGATGGCGTGGTCGCACATTGTCGCGAGCGGCTCTCAGGCCGAGGTGTTCCTGCAGGGTCAACTCACCCAGGACATGGCGCAGGTTGATGAGCGAGGGGTCTGGAGTCTCGTCCTCGCACCCGATAGCGTGGTGATCGGGACGTGCCTCGTACGCCGTGCCGACGCTGCGATGGTGATGGTCGTGGAGCGTGAGCTTGCTGAAGACGCACGCCGGCGTCTCGCGCGTTTCCTGCTCCGCACGGACTGCCAACTCACGGTCAGCGAGGTTTCGTCGGGTCCCTTCGTCGACGCCGCCGAAAGAGTGGTGCGCGGTTGGCCCGGAGCTGCGGAATTCGCCGCCGGGCTCACCCCGCACAGCTTTGGCGAGTCGTTCGTTCGTTCCACGATCTCGTTCACGAAGGGGTGCTTCACCGGCCAGGAGTTGGTGGGTCGCCTCGACGCTCGCGGTTCGAGTGTGCCGTGGCGACTGGTTCGAGCTTCGGGCCCGGACCGTGACCAGGTCAATGCAGTGCTCCGCTCGAAGGGGCCGACGGGTCCCCAGGGCCTCACCACGGTCGTCGAGGTCTCCGGTGGCGTCACCGGCTTGGGCTTCGCGCACCGCACCCTGCTGGACAGCGGGAGCGAGGCGATCGCGTTTTCAGACGGTGTGGTCGTCGTCCCGATTGGTTGAGTGCCGACGGATCACGACGTTAACGTGGGCAATATGAGGTGTTCGGGTGCGACTTAACGTCGAGGGTCTTTTCATCAAGGTGTCCGGAGTCACCAGCGAGGACGACGCTCTGTTCTCGATTGGGCTTGGCGCGAGCGCCGTCGGGTTCGATTTTGGCCCCACACCTCGCAAGGTCTCACCGGCTGAGGCCCACGACATCGTTCGTCGCCTGCCCGCCGGGGCGATATCAGTGGGGGCGTTCCGAAACGAGATGCCCCAGCGCATCGTCGAGATCGCCAACACGCTGGGCCTGAGCGCGGTGCAGATTGATGGTGTCATCACTCAGGCGGCCCTGTCCTACGTGGCCGAACGGGTGAACACGGTGCTGCGATCGTTGCCCAGCACGGTCAACCTCGATCTCGCGCTGCCAATGGCGGGCGTTGACTACCTCGTCATGCCCGAGTCCGACGACCACGATTCGTTGGTCGACTGCCTCGAGACGTTCGCCGACACGACCATTCGCACTCCCGTGATCGCGTCGGGCGGACTCAACGCCTCGAACGTCGTGGACGTCGTCCAGAACTACCCGGTCTGGGGGGTCGACGTGCGGTCGGGCGTCGAGGCCTCTGCCGGCATCAAGGATCCGGTGTTACTGGGTCAATTCATCGCCAACGCGCGCTGGGCGTACGACAATGCTTACGTCGAACGTACCCACTGGGAGTGGCCGATCTGATCAGGCGTGAAAGCGGCGAAAGACCACGCTGCCATTGTGCCCACCGAACCCGAACGAGTTTGACAGGATGATGTCGATCTCGGCGGCGCGCGGCGCTCCGAGGACGACATCGAGCGCGATTTCAGGGTCGACCACGGTGGTGCCGGCGGTGGGTGGGATGAGCTGGTTCTGCAGGGTGAGCACCGAGGCGACACCCTCCAGCGCTCCCGCCGCCGCCAAGGAGTGGCCGAGGTGGCCCTTGATCGACGTCACCGGGGGTACGTCAGCGCCGAAGACGTGGCGCACGGCGACTGATTCGGCGAGGTCGTTGAGCGGCGTCGAGGTTCCGTGGGCGTTGATGTGCGAAACGTCGCGCGCGGTGATGCCCGCGTCGGCCAAGGCCAATTCCATGCAACGGATCGCTCCATTGCCCTCGGGGTCGGGCGCGGTGATGTGGTGCGCGTCGGCGGTCGACGCAGCGCCGAGGACTTCAGCAAGAATCGTTGCTCCACGGGCGATGGCGTGGTCCCAATCCTCGAGCACGAGGATGCCGGCGCCCTCTCCCATGACGAAGCCGTTGCGGGCGACGTCGAAGGGACGGGAGAAGTCCTCGTTGCTGAGTGCGGTCATGTTACGGAAACCGGCCATGGCGATCTCCACCATGACAGCCTCCGCACCACCCGCGATGGCGACGGTCGATCGCCCGGTGGCGACGAGGCGAGCGGCATTGCCAATCGCGTGCGTGCCTGCGGCACAGGCGGTGGTCACGGTCTCGGCGGGACCACCGAGACCGAATCGCATGGAGACCGCAGCGGTGGCGGCGTTGGGCATCATCATCGGCACCATGAAGGGCGAGACCCGATCAGGTCCCTTCTCGTTGAGGATCCGGAGTTGCTCGATGACGGTCTGGAGACCACCAATGCCAGTGGTGACGATGCTGCCGGCATCGGTGAGGGGACCGACGAGTCCGCTCTGGCCCCACGCCTCGTCAGCGGCCATCAACGCGTACAGCGTGAACGGGTCCAGCCGTCGCAATTCCTTGGGTCCACCAATGTGCGTCGCGTCAAAAGGCGCGATGCGCTTACTCGGAGGGGCCACGGGTTGGACGAGGGCATCCCAGAGCGCGTTGACGCCGACGCCGGCGCAGGAGATAGCCCCTAGCCCGGTGACGGCGACTCGGCGCCCCGTGATGGGACCCGATGGAGTCTTGGCGACCAGCACTACAGCTTGGCGTAGATGAGCTCGAAGGCTTCGCCGACGGTGCGGATGTCCTTCAACTCGTCCTCTGCGACCTCGATGTCGAAGGTCTCTTCCAGAGCCATGACGAGCTCGACGAGGTCGAGGCTG
>Ga0307377_10001539_pt1 | contig 28817 bp, 26 predicted proteins | sample TR3MG_FD_202535 | JGI IMG/M metagenome (GOLD analysis project Ga0307377, IMG submission 202535) | Soil microbial communities from Risofladan, Vaasa, Finland - TR-3 | ecosystem: Environmental > Terrestrial > Soil > Coastal area > Acid sulfate soil | place: Finland: Risofladan, Vaasa | collected... | reverse complement strand
GCCGCCCTCGGCTGGACGCGCAGCCGCTGGGAAGAGCACGCCGCCGCGGCAAAGCCGGTCCGCATCGAGCAGGACCTGACCGAGGCATACTACCGCTCCCTGCTGGCGATCGATCTGCTGGCCGACCCCGACACGGGCTCCATTCTCGCCGCGCCCGAGTTCGATCCGTTCTTCGAGCGGTCCGGCGGGTACGGCTACTGCTGGCCCCGCGACGCCGTCGAGGTCTGCCTGGCGATGGAGAAAGCGGGCTACCCCGGACACCTCGCCCGTTTCCTCTCCTGGGCGCGGCGGACGCAGCGGCCCGAGGGCTACTGGGAGCAGCGCTACTGGCTCAGCGGGCAGCGCGGCCCGGCCTGGTGTACGGCGGAGGACTCGCTCCAGATAGACCAGACGGCCTCCGTCCTGTTCGCCATGGGCCGCCACGCCCGCGAACTCGACGAACGAGAGAGGCTCGCCTTTCTGGAAGAGATCTGGGACTCCGCCCACCGCGCCACCGAGTACCTCGTGCGCTCCGTTTCCCCGGAGACCGGGCTTCACTCGACTGCCTTCGACCTGTGGGAGACGTTCCGCGGGACCTTCACCTACTCGAACGGCGCCATCGCCGCCGCCCTCGGTGAGGCCGCCTACCTCGCCCGCAACTCCGGGCAGAACGATCTGGCGGATAGCTGGCAGGCGACGGCCGCCGCCATCAAGAACGCCGTCATGTCCCGGCTCTGGCAGGGAGACGTCTTCGCCCGGGGCCTCGACATCGGCGGCCGGCTCGACCCCGCCGTCGACGCCTCTGCCCTCGGGCTGATAACACCCTTCGAATTCCTGCGGCTCGACGATCCCGCCGAACGCGAGATCGCCGCCGCCTGTGTCGAGGGGATCGCCCGGCGACTCGGGATGGGTGTCGACGGAGCGGAGGCCCTGCTGCGATTCGAGGGTGACGGCTATGCCGGGGGCGGGCCCGGCGCGCTCACCACTCTCTGGTATGCCCGGGCGCTGCTGCGGCTGGCCCTCGCCCCGGGCATCGACCCCGAAAAGGCCGCCTCCTACCGGGCGCGCGCCGTCGCCTCCATGAGAGCCGTGCTGCGCGCCGGCACCTCGACCGGGCTCCTGCCGGAGATGATGGGCAGCGGCCCCGGATCGCATTGGGCCGCGCCCCACGCCTGGACGATGGCGGCCTTCGTCATGGCCTGCCTTCTGCTGGACCGTCTGCCGCTGGACACACCGGAGGCGTGAGAGGAGATCCACAGAGTGACTGACACGTCGTCGAGTTCCGCCCGGGGCGCCTTCACCTTCGTCCTTCACGGGCATCTGCCCTACGTTCTCACTCATGGCACCTGGCCCCACGGCTCCGACATGCTGTTCGAGTGCGCGGCCGAAAGCTACCTGCCCTTGCTGGATACGTTCGGCCGGCTGATCGCAGAGGGGATTTCCCCCAAAGTCACCCTCGGCATCACCCCCGTCCTGGCCGAGCAGCTCGCCGATCCGGTGTTCAAGCACCAGTTCGTCGACTACCTGGATATGCGCGTCCGCACGGCGGCGGAGAACATCGAGGACTTCAAGCAGTCGAAGGAGGCCCAGCTCGCCGATCTCGCCGAGATGTGGCGGAAGCACTTCCTACAGGCGAAGGAGTCCTTTCTGGACAACCACGGCGCCGACCTCATAGCGGGGTTCCGGGCGCTGCAGGACGACGGCCACATCGAGATCATCACCTCCGCCGCCACCCACGGCTATCTCCCACTCCTGGGGACGGACGAGAGCGTCCAGGCGCAGGTGAAGCAGGCCGTTTCCTCCTACAGGCATCACTTCGGGCGCCAACCGCGGGGGTTCTGGCTGCCGGAGTGCGCCTACCGGCCGCGCTACGCCTGGGCATCGCCTCTGCCGGACTCCGGGCCGCAGCAGCCCCACCTGCGCAAGGGCGTCGAGGAGTTCCTGGCGGAGAACGGGCTCCAGTACTTCATCGTCGACACCGCCACCCTCCTCGGCGGCGCCGCCAAGGGCGTCTACCTGGAGCGCTTCGCCGGCCTCCAGCACCTGTGGGAGCAGTTCCGCGCCTCCTACAGCCCCGGGCCCGTCGACGTCGAGAAGTCGCCCTATGAGGCCTATCTCGTCTCCTCCGCTATCGAGGACAGGCCGCCCGTGGCCGTGTTCGGCCGGGATGAACGCACCGGCGTCCAGGTCTGGAGCGGCGATCATGGGTACCCGGGGGATGGCTGGTACCTGGACTTCCACAAGAAACACTTCCCCGGCGGCCACCGCTACTGGCGCGTGACGGCCCCCAACTCCGACATGGGGGACAAAGAGCGGTACGAGCCACATCGAGCCGCGGAGCGCGTCCCCGAGAACGCAGACCACTTCTCCCACCTCGTCCACGAGCTGCTCACCCGCTACAACGCCGACACCGGCAGGTACGGCATTCTCTGCGCTCCCTATGACACTGAGCTCTTCGGCCATTGGTGGTTCGAGGGGCCGGAGTGGCTCTATCGCACTCTCAAGGGCATCAGCTCCAATCCCGCAGTCGACCTCGTGACCTGCTCCGAGTATCTCGACGCCCACACCCCGGAAGCGGCCGTGGCCCTCCCCGAAAGCTCCTGGGGCCAGGGCGGCTTTCACTGGGTCTGGCTCAACGAGTGGACCACCTGGATCTGGCAGCATGCCTACCGCGACGAAGCCGAGTTCCCCCAGCTCGCCCGACAGGCGCTCGAATCACAGGACGGGAAGCTTCGCGAGATCGTGACTCAGGCCGCGCGGGAGCTTCTCCTGCTCGAATCCTCCGACTGGCCGTTTCTCATCTCCACCTGGAGCGCCCGCGACTACGCCGAGCGACGGGCCGCCTTTCACCACGACACGTTCGAGCGTCTCGTAAGCATGGCGAGAAGCCGGGCGGCAGGGGCGGAGATCACTGCCGACGACGAGCAGTTCCTCGCCGAGTGCAAGCAACGGGACTCGCTCTTTCCGGATCTGGACCTCACCTGGTGGGCGCACCTCGACCGCCCTCCCGAGCCGTGAGGCGGCGGCGCCGCGGCGAGCGCTGCCGTCGAGCCAATACCATGCTCAGGCCTTCCTGCTGCCGTCGACCACTGCCGGCATCGGCGCGACGCCAGGAAAGCTCCCGCGGATCGAGCGATGGCGGTGGCCCTTCCATAACTGGCTCCCCGCCGCGTGAGACTCCTACCCAGTATAAGGGTCTTATAGTACTGAGGTTAGTGGGGCCATGTCACAGCAAGAGCAGTGGCAGAAGAATGACCTGACGCGAAGGCTTGTGCGGCGCCTCTGGCTGGAGCGGCTGTTCTGGCTCCTGCTGGTCGGGGCGCTGGTCGCCTTATACCTCGGCGCGTTCCCCGGCGGCCGCCGAGTGACGCTGATCGCCGCCGACGGCGATCCACTGGCCGTCGTCCCCAACCGGGGAGATGCCCAGCGCCTGCTGGACGAGGTCAAGTCGATGTCGGGGTTCCCCGCCGACAAAGTCGACTTCGCCCAGAAGGTCACTCTCCACCAGGTCTCCGTCTCGCGCAATCCCGTGCAGTCGGATAGCGACGCGATCAAAGCGCTCTCCGACAAGCTCGACCCTATGGTCGAGGCCGCCGCCATCACAGCCGGAGGCGAAGTGGTGCTTGCACTCCCCAACCTCCAGGAGGCCGTGAAAACCCTCTCCCTGCTTCTGGAGGAGTTCTCGCCGCCTGAGCCGACCGCCACCGCCTACTTCAGGGAACATGTGAAGGTCGACACGCGCGCCGTGCCCCCGGATAAGCTCTATCCCACCGCCGACAAGGCCCTCGAGAAGATCGTCGAGGACAGCGCCCCGAAGGCCGAGCACACCGTCAAGCCCGGCGGCTCCGCCTGGAAGATAGCCAACGACTACGGTGTTTCCCTGTCGCGGCTGGCCGCAGAGAACCCCGACCTGGACATGAACAGGATCCAGATAGGGCAGAAGGTGAAAATCCCCGGCGAGCTTCCCCCGCTCACCGTGATCGCCCGGCGCGAGATCACTGAACCGGTCGGTTCAAGCGCCTCCGGGCGGACCCGCAAGGTCCGGATCACCTACGAAAACGGCGTCGAGGTGAAGCGCGACATCATCGGTCTCTCCGCGCCGCCCCCTGCCGCGCGCACGCCCGCTAGACCACCCACGCGCGGGGCCACGGATCCCTGGCGGTGGAAAGACGAGATCCCGCCATGATGAGCCCCCGCAGAAGAAGGGCGAGCGCCGGCCGCCTCATAGCCCTCATCGTCGCGCTCTTGCTCTGCATCTGGCTGCTCTACCGGCTCTTCATCGGCATCCCGCCGGCGCCGCCGCCGGAGGTGAAGACCGCCGGCGCCGACGTGCGCTTCTACCCACACCACCTTAGAGCGCATTTCATAACCCGCACTGGCCTGGCTGTCCGCTAGAGACGCTGGTATGAAATGCGCCTGCTGGAGCCTGGCGGCTTGTGCTGCTGTTTCATAACCTCAGATGGAGGTTATGAAACAGCTTTTAGCGTGTTCTCGATCAGCTCCCTCGCCTGAGCCTCGCTCTGGCACTCGACGTTCAGCATCAGCCGCCGCGGGTCGAACTCCCGGCAGGCCGTCTCCACCTCCTCCGGCCTCAGCCCGAAAGTCACCGCAACCCCGGCCTCCTGAATCTCCCGCAGCATCTTCGCGTGCTTCAAAGGGCTGGTCCCCGGCTCCGGCACCCACTGAACGCAGTGCAGCCCCGCCTGCGCCAGCAGAGCCGGCACCTGCACCTCCGTCCCGATCCCGTCCAGGTGATAGCAACCATGTTCCAGCTTGCCGAAGATCGCCCCAAGCTCGTTCGCGAACAGCTCCCCGAACACCTTCGGCGAGACCAGCGCGTTGAAGTCGCACTGCGTCATATACGTTCGCCCTCGTGAGAGCACCGGCCACCACGGCGTCGTCACCTCCTGCCGCCCGACGAACCACTGGTAGTTCGCCTCGTACGCCTCCATCCACAGCCTGTGACAGTGATCGACTGCCTGCTTGACAACATCCGGCCGCTCGATCACGTCGATGAGAAGCTGCCCGCTCCCCACGGCGCTTGCCAGGATGTCGGCCGCCCCGCCGATATCGGTGAAGCTGACCACCAGCTCCTCGCCCAGCTCCTCCAAGAGCGCGTTCGTCGCCCGCTGGATGGCCGTCCACCATCTCCCCTCCGGCTGAAACCGCAGCCCCATGAACTCCTCGATGTCCGACAGGAACTCCGGGAACCAGGTCGTGTCCATCGAGCTGAAGTCCGCATCTCCGCCGATACAGGCGTGCAACACTCCCGGCCCGAAGTTCACGAAGAAATGCGGATACCCCTCGGCGTGGTAGGCCGTATGCGCCAGCCGATGTCGCGCCTGCGCCACCATCTTCTCGGGCAGCACCCTGTCCTCCGGCCGTTCCAGCTCCGGGGGAGGGACCGAGTCGTCCGGGTCATCCTTCGGGGATGTGATGAAAAGCAGTGGGCGGTCCGTCTCCGCTCCCCGCCAGAAGCGGTCGAACCGCTGGCAGACCTCCGGATATGTCTCGCAGAATCTCATGCTCGTAACCTCCTCAGTCCGGTAGTCCTACCACACGCCGCCCAGCAAAACCTCTCTTCACCGAATCGAGGGCACGGGGTTGCTCCGCGGTCGCCTGTCGCGCCCACCCCCTCACGTGTCTCGGGAACAGGACATCTCGCCCGGGATCCCCCGTTGCGCCCGAGCACCTTCTGTGATATGAAAGAAGACGGTCACGGGGTACGTCCCCCGTGTTCCCGATATGAGCCTCACCAGCACCGGTGGGGCAGGGTGCCGCGAACGCCCGTCTCCCGGGCGTTCCGGCTTTTTGTTGGCCGGGATATCATGAGCCCCGCCCTGTCGCATCGGTGTGGTCTCCTGCTCCGCCGCACCAACCAGAACAGGGCGGGGCTCGCCAGCTTCTGGGGGAGCACGCCGGGATGCCTGCGCCTCCGCTTTCGGTCTTGTTTGACGCCGCCCGCCGCATTTGCTATCCTGCCCCAATCAAAGTCGTGCGACGCGAGGCCCTATGCCGGACTGATCGGGTAGACGCCGTCCACCTTCATTCTCACCGCCTGCTGACGTAATGAGCAGCAGTGCGGGCACATGCGTCTACCCGGAGCAACGGCAGGGCCGCTTCACCCGCGACAGAACGGCCGCCGGCTGCCTTATGAGGCGCTGGCGGCTTCCATTTCCCTGCTCGTTCTCCGGACGAAAGGAGAACGACATGTCACGTGTCTGCGATATCTGCGGCAAAGGTCCGCTCACTGCGAACAGGATCTCCCGCCGCGGCAAGCCCAAGAGGGAGGGCGGTGTCGGATCCCGCGTCGTCAAGCGTAGTAGGCGGCGGCAGTACCCCAACCTTCAGACGGTGAAGACCGTCGTCAACGGCCGCCCCGTCACCCGACGCGTCTGCGCCAAGTGCCTCAAGGCCGGGAAGGTGCCGCGAACGTAGCGCCGGCGCGGGTCCGACTCCAACCACCAGAGAAGGGCGGGGCAACCGCCCCGCCCTTCTCCCTCCACCACGCCTCAATCCACGCCTGCCGCCATCCCCTCACTCCAGCCCCGCGTTCTCCCTCCCATGCTCCTGCCTGAACTGCCCCATCAGATAGGCCAGCTTCTCATCCACCCGCTGGCGCATCGTATCGTTCAGGCCGGTAATGAGAAGACTCCGCTGCCACGTCGTGCCCGTCGCCAGGATCGGCCGGCCCGACGGCACCTGGCGTCGCACCGAAACCGGCTGGCTCAGACTCACAGAGAGGTTCGTCGCCGCTGTGTCCTTGTTCCCTTCTGCATCGGCGATCACATGCCCGACGGCGACCACGAGTATACGGGGCGTCTGGATCGGGCGCTCCCCCTCGAGCACGCTGAGCCCCGGCGTATCCCCGAGCAGGCCTTGCACCTTCTTCTCGAGCTTCTTCTCGTCCAGATCGACCAGCTCGCGCCAGTCGGCGCCGCCGGCGATGTGCACCTGCACCCTCACCGCCGCCAGGCCCTCCATCCCGGTGTTGCTGAGCGTGACTTGAGGCGAGGGAGCCGCGCTCGCTCCCACCAGGGTCAGCGCGGCAAGTGTGAGGATGAGCGGCGGCCACCTCCGAGCGGACATCGCACCCTCCTACCGGCTCGATTGCCTATTCAAGATTCGCGTGCCGGGCATCCATCTGCTCGCGCCTCCGTCCGGTCTCCCGCTCGAGCTGCATGGCCACGGCGTCGAGCACGATGAGGGCGCTCTGCTCGAAGAGCGAGCGGCCGTACTGCGCCGACTCCCCCTTCTCAGCCCCGGCGGAGATGGACACTGTCACACTCGCGAATGCCGCCAGCGGCGACTCCCGCGCGGTCGTGACCGCCACGACTTTCCCCCCAGCCTCCGCCGCCAGGCGCGCAACGGCGCACGTCAAGTCCGTCTCGCCGCTGCCCGAAACCGCCACCAGCAGGTCATTCTCCCCGAACGCCGGCGTCGTCGTCCCGCCCACGACGTGAGCCGTCAGCCCAAGGTGCACCAGACGCATGGCGAAGCACCGCCCCACCAAGCCCGACCGTCCCTCCCCGGTGACGAAAACAGATCGCGCCTCCGCCACCAACCGACGAAACGCGTTCACCTGCTCCGCGCTCACGCGCGCCAGTGCCCGGTCCAACTCTCCCAGTATCAGCCGATAGGCCGCGTCGAAATCCATCTCGTGTCGATCCCTGCCCTTCCACAGCCGCACATACCATTTCCCGGAGATACCCTCTGAGTCCTTGAGTCCCGGGGCGCTCTCGGAACACGGATCGCCAGAACACCCACCAGGGGGGATTGTGGGCTTAATCGCTCCTTGTGGAATAATAGTATTGGTTCCAGGGAGGTTTATCTCGTGGCGACGTACTGGCACGAAAGCCGTCGCCGCGGCGGTTTTACGCTAATTGAGGTACTGATTGTCATAGTGGTGATCGCCATCTTGAGCATGCTCGTGATCCCTCGAGCGATGGCGGCTCGCCGCTGTGCCAAGGAAGCTCAGCTCCGCGGCAACCTCAAGCAGCTTCGCGATGGAATCGAGAGATTCGAGGCGACGACGGCTGCCTGGCCGCCGTCGGTTGCCGATCTAATGGCGTCCAACGGCTCCGGTATCAGCTCCAATTTCGACGGACGTGGTGGGTGGGTGGATCGCAATGCCTATGACGGTCCCTACCTTGTGACCGGCGACGGGCAGTTGCCCAAGGACCCCTTCACCGATGGCGCCGACTGGAGCTACGACAACACGACCGGTGACGTTCACAGCAGCAGCACGCTCGTATCCATCGGCGGCGCGGCCTATAACACGTGGTGACGCGCGGCACGCGGTGACGCAGAAGACGTCGTGACGCGCAGCCCATCGTCACGCGGAAGCGTGACGGTCGAGCGCGCGCGTCTTCGTCGGCCTACTGGAGATAGCCCAGCGCCCGCAGCTCACGTCGCCTCTCCTCGGTAGCCTCCACCAACCGCGGAGCCTCCTGCGGCGCCGATTCGCGGTCCCGCAGCCTCCCCGCCAGCCAACCGGCAATGAGCTGCTCGCCGTAGGCGGCTCTCACGGGCATGGAGTCCACCACGTTCCGTTTCTCATCCGGGTCCACCTTCGTGTCCCACAGACCCAACCTCTTCGGCTCCCGGCGGTCAGGCTCACACGGCGCGATAACACGCTTGTACCCGTCCTCGTCGAGCACCCCCAGCAGCGTCGGAAGCTCCGGCCGAAGTGGCGAGAGCTGGTAGTACATGCGGGAGGCGACGGGGTCCGGCGAGGCCGTCGGCGACAGATCGCGGCCGGGTGTCGACTGGCGAAGGTCGGGGCGGACGCCGGCCTCAGCCATCGCGGCCGGGAAGATATCGGTGAGGCCCACGCGGTGCCCTACGCGAACTCCGGCGTGTCGGCCGCCGGGATAGCGAACGATCAGCGGAACGTGGAGCTCCTGCACCGCCAGCGTGTGGCCGTGATACATGCCGCCGTGCTCCCGGAGCGATTCGCCGTGATCCGCGAGGAAGACGATCAGCGCATTCTCGAAGCGGCCCGCGCGCCGCAGCATGTCGAGAAACCGCCCGAATGCCCGGTCGGCATCGAAGATCTCAGCATCGTACCGATCGATCAGGTGCTCCAGGCCGCGGGCGCGCTCCTCCGGGGCCTCGCACTCCAGCTCGGACAGCGCCTCCTCCCATCCCGGACACCGGCCCTCCCCCCGTCGATCGAAGCGAGCGAAGCTCTCCCGGCTCGGGGCGTAGGGCGCGTGCGGCTCCATCACGTGCGCGAAGAGGAACATGGGACGCTCTGCCTCGCACCCGTCGCACCCGTCGCGCCGGTCGCGCCGGTCGCCCCGGTCGCGCCGGTCGTCCCGGTCGCACCGGTCGCACCGGTCGAGCGCGCGCTGGATCTGCGCGTTCACCCACCTGGCGTCCGCGTCGCTCCTGTACATGAACCCATCGTATCCCTGGTTGAACCCGGAAGCCTCGTCGATGTTGGGATTCGCCGTAACACACCAGGTCGCGTACCCGGCATCGCGCAGAGCCTCCGAGAGAAGCGTCGGCCAGGCGGGCAGCGCGGCCGATTCGTCCACGGCCCCGTGAACGCACGGATGCAAGCCCGTCAGCAGGCTCGCAACGGAAGGCCTGGTCCAGGATGCAGACGCGTGCGCGGCCTCGTACACCGTCGCGTCGGCGGCGAATTCGTCGACGTGCGGGGATGTATCGCGCTCATATCCATAGCACCCCAGATGATCGGCGCGCGTCGCATCCACGAGGTAGATGAAGATATCCGGCGGCCGCTCTCCCCCTGTGCTGTGCCGTCCGACCAGAGTCCCCCTCCGGGCGCTTGCACTGACTGGGAGCAGGGCGAACCGCGGCTGGCCTTCGATATCCTCGTACAGAACGGGGCGCAGGCGAACTCGAATGCGGGCATTGGGAGGGGGCCGGAGAACGTGCCACATGCATCCCTTGCGAGCATAGCAGAACCGCCGGCCCGTCTCGTCGGTCACTTCGTAGGCCTGCGGACCGATCGGCCCCGTCGGGAACGGCATCTCGCTCCGCGGGCGCCAACCCCCAAACTCGACGGTGGTGACACCCTCCCCCGATATCACGTCGGCCGAAACGGCGACGTAGCCTGTCGAGCCCTCGTCATCACCGCGGCGCCCCACATCTCCGCCCACTTCGAGCAGAGCGAGCTCGCCCTGGAGTGAGCTCAGATCGATCTCTACCACCGCCGAGGGCCGAGAGTGACCCCCCTTGGAAAACACCTTCGAGACGCGACGCTCGACCGCGACTCCCGTGCCATCGGTTCGTATCGACACCGAGGCAGATAAGGTCGAGTCCGCCCAGGGACGGTACCAGCTCGCAAGAATGCCCGCGACGAGCGCGGCGCCGATGAGAAGCCCGCCTCTGCCGAGCCCGGCTCTACGCGCGTAAGCGTCACCACCAGTTCGTGGCTTGCAGCCCCGCATGCTCTCCATCGCTCATTCGATCGACGGTCGCTCCTGCGAGTTCTTGTTCCGGTGCTGTCCGTTCTCTGGTGCGAAAGCTTTCTGGCCCGTCCTGGCTCCGTCTGTGTCCCAACCGCCGGATCGGCTCCTGTGCGGGCCGACGCCTCATCAGCCGGTCATGCTTGCCCTGAAGTCGCCCGGCGCTCTAAGAGACTCTAACAAAACCCCGCATTCCGCCGTTTGCGGCGGGTCTCTCTGCTGCGCAGCCATCGCCCGAAGGGGTTTTGTTAGAGATTCTAAGGCTCGTCCTCCTCGTCTTGCTCGTCGGGCTCCATCCCCTCGGGCCACTCGAACTCGCCTTCCTCCAGCTCCTTCAGCAGGTCCCGCGCCTCCTCCAGCCTGTCCTCGGGCACCGAAACGATGGCATAGTCCTCCGTCATACCATCCGTCACCCTTCCCAATTCCCCGGTAATCGGGCCGTGCCTGCGCACCGTCGCGGGAATGCCCGCCTCCGCCAGCGCCGCCTGGATGACATCTCCCTCGCTGGGGTCTGCCACGGTGCACAGCCGGACGAGTGGCACGCCGTGAAATACCTCCGGTTGGGGCGGCGACCCATCGACCAGCTCCACATTGCAGTCGGGGCAGCGCTTCACCCCGGGGCGATACTCCAACTTGCATCTCGGGCAGTAGGGCATGCTCCCTCCTCTTTGAAAGCCCTGTTTCCAGCCGCCTGTGCTCTCTCCCTGTCAGCTGTCTGCTGCAGCCGGATGGGCGTAGCAGTAGAGGCACCCGTTGGGGCAGGGGAGGTAGCGACCGACGTCGAGGCTCGCCGTGCACCCGCACAGCTCCCGCTGGCCCCGCGCCCGGTCGGTCCGGCAGGGCTCATGGGTCGGGTGAAGCTCCCTCAGCACTTCACCGTCGATGCAGCGCCCCATGGGGAATCCGGGCTCGCAGCACGTGACCAACTGCATCCCCAGGTCTTCGGCCGCCTCCGCAAGCTGAGCCAGATGGTCGCCCCGCTCCCCCGCTTCATAGGCGTCGAATTCCACTCCCTCTCCAGCCAGCCGACGGATCACCTTGGGGTACATGGTGACGAACGAAGTGTGGACCACAGGCACTCCCGCGCGGGCGATGGGCTCGGCGAGCGAGCGGAAGAGGCCGACGTCCACGTTGCTCACACGCTCCCCGCCGCCTCGCGCCGACACCAGAGGGTCGAAGCGCCAGTGCACTCGGCGGGGATCGCCGAGACGCCCGACGACATCTTCCAAGAGCGCCAACTGCTCCTTGGGTGGCGGCACGTTCGGCTCCAGAAACGTCCCCCCGAGGCCCGTTATCGTCCAGTGCAGAAAGACCTGTCCCACCTCAGACAGCACCGCATGGAGCGCCTCGTGCTCCAGCAGGTTCGTCGGATCTTTCGTCCAGACGACCACCGTATGGACGTTCCGGGGTCCGATCTTCCGGAGGCGCGCGGCCAGGTCGTCGGGGTAGTGCGCCACCAGCTCCGTGCGTCGGGAGGCGCTGATGACCTGCTTCAGCTTTCCCGCCGAGGTCCGAGGCACGCCCGTGACTCCGCCCTCTCTGTCGGCGACCAAGACGCGCTCGCGCGCTGCACGGCACAGCCGTCGGGGAAACCCCTGAGTCGAGCCCACGACCTCAGGCGGCGACCTCCGTCGGCTGCTCGATCATCGTGCGAAGGATCTTGAGGCCCTCCGCTCCCTGGACGTCTTTCTCGCTCATCGGCGGGATGTACTCCCGGCTCGACGGCTGCTCGAATGCGATATCCGGCTCGATGCCTTTCCGGTCTATGTCCCGAAGCTTCGGCGTCAGATACCGCGCCGTGGTCAACGCCAGAGCAGAGCCATCGCGCAGCGGGATCACCGTCTGCACGAGGCCTTTGCCGAAAGTCTTCGTGCCGACCAGCGTCCCGAGGCGCGCGTCCTGTATCGCCCCGGCGAGGATCTCCGCCGCGCTGGCCGTGCCCACATTCGTCAGCACCACGAGCGGCAGATCGAACGGGGAGGACCCGTTGACCGCATTGCGCGGCTCCCGCGGCCCCCCGCGCTCTTGGATATACACCACCGGCCCCGAGCCGATGAACTCGCTCGCCGCACGCACGCAGACTTCGAGACCTCCGCCCGCGTTATTGCGGAGATCCAGCAGCAGCCCGCGCATGCCGCTCGCTCGCAGTTCCCGAAGCCCCTGCTCGAGGAGATCGGGCGTCGTTTCATTGAAAGTGCTGATGCGCAGATGACCGGTCTTTCCGGGGAGCATCTCCCAGTCCACGCTCCGGACCTGGATCACGGCGCGGGTCACCTTGATCTCCAATGGTTGGGGCTCCCCATCCCGAGTCACCAGAAGCCTGACCGCCGTCCCCGGCGGCCCCTTGATCTTCCCCACGACCTCGCCCAAGCTCAGGCCCGCCGTAAGTGTGTCGTCCACCCGGACAATGTGATCCCCGGCCTGGACGCCTGCTCGTATCGCCGGGCTGTCGGGCAGCGGCGCAACGATCACCACCTCGAACCGTTTGGGATCCGTGATGTCGGCGCCGCAGACGGGGCAGCTCAAGCCGGCGAGATCGCCGGAAACGCCGGCCGGTAGGTCGACCTCCCGCAGGCCGATTTCAGCGCCTATGCCCCCGAAATGCCCTTCATTCTCTTCCAGGAAAGAACGATAGTCCTCGGGGTCGAGAAAGCGGCTGTAGCGATCCTCATAGGGCTCAGACCGAAGAGCCGAAAGCATCCCGCGAACTGCGCCGTACGTCAGCTCCGACTCGTCCTCGATCGGGGACACGTACTGGCGCCGTAGGTGAGACAGGACCTCCTGGAAGGTCTCCAGCGGCCGCACGCTCACGTCCTCGACGCCTGCGGCGGCGATCCCGTCGGCGCCCAGCCCCAGCAGCCCGCTTATGATCCGGGCGGCACTTCCGTCGGGCGCCGCACTCCTCAATACCCCGAATTCCCGACCGGCCACAAAGCAGCTGATCATCAGGGAGATGACCAGCAAAGCGACGACAAGCTGATAGCGCATCCTCATGTGCGGGCACCTCTACCGGTATCCAAATGGCACTTCTCAAAAGACAGCGAGGAGCCGAAGCCCCTCGCTCGTAGGAACTGCTTCCTGATACGACACGGTACGACGGGTAGCGCGAAGGCCTACTCTGATACGTGGATTCGGTATACCTTCATGTCGTGGAGGGTGAAAGCGATACCCTCGTAGATCATCACGCAATCCCGCGAGAAAGAGACCTGCTGGTGATCGACGACGGCCACGGCCGTCAGTTCCTCTGCCGCCCCCGCAGTCGTGGGAGCCCCAAGGGGAGGCAGCCTGGCGGCGCCGGCACCGCGCGTCCCTCGCAATGCCGCTCCACCCCGGCCTCCCCCGCCGCGCATGCCGCCGCGCCCGCCTCCGCGCATACCGCCCCGTCCGCCGCGCCCGCCTCCGCGCATACTGCCCCGTTCGGCGCGCCCGGCTCCGCGCCGGCCGGGAGCACCGGTCAACACCACATCGTATGCCCCGAGTTCCCCGCCTGCAATCATCGTGACCGGGTCCGGTGCCGCGCCCCGGCGGCCTCCCCCGCGTCCTCCTCTGCCGCCCCGTCCCCCGCGCCCGCCGCCCCGTCCACCCCGGCCTCCCGCTCTCATACCTCGACCGCCACGGGCGCCTCCTCCACCGGCGCGCATGCCACCGCGGGCTCCACCGCCGGCCGCACGCGCGCCGCCGATGCCTCGGGCCGCGCCGGCAGGCGGATAAATCTCGATGAGCGGGGGATAGCCGTACTTCTTGAGAACGTCCTCGAAGGTGCTCTGCAAAACGATACCTTTGGCCGTTCGAATCGGTTCCGCTTTGCCTTTGAGGTACTTGGGGAAGCCGGCGACGATCACATCCGACACAATCGCGTCCGCACCCTCGCCGTTGAGCAGAATACCGATAGCAATGCCGCGGGTCGATCGGAAGTCATAGAGCCATTGGCTCTGGTTCGCCTCGAGAACCGAAGTTCGGACCGGGATCACCCAGACCGGCATCTCGGTGGCCTGGGGCTGCTGCGAGAAGTCGGGCAGTCCCGCCTGAGTCGGCGCCGGCACCGCCGTCTGGAACACCATCCCCGACCCGGACGGAAACAGCATCCCGTGCGGCGGGCCGAATCGCTCCACGAGTGCCCGGTACGAAGTTCCGATCCGGACCCCGTACAACCCGTCCTCGACTGCGTGCGCTGGCGCTGCAATCACGACGGCGCCCATCGCAACGACGAGAGCAGCAAGGACAGAACGCTCACGTAACCCGTGCATTTGCCGTTTCCTCACCTTCGTCGGAGAGCACACGCGCCTACAGATACCCTCGCAGCTCTTCAACACTCATTCCCGCTGCTGGCGGAGGCGCAACCTCGGGGGCCACTGGGGCCGCCTCCGCTTGGGCGGCAATATGCGCACCGATGGCAATCTCGCGCACCCGCATCGCGTCGAGCGTGAAACGCACGCCGTGGTCCACATACGTCAGCTCGAGCACGGTCCCTCCCGAGACGATCTGGTCGGGGTATCCATACTGGGCGATGATCTCCATGTAGCCATTGCCCAGCCCAATGTTCCTGGTCGTTCGCCCCTCCGGCGTCGGGGCATTCCCAGTCAGCGTGATCGCCATGACCTCGCCCTCGCGGTCGAGCGTCAACACGATCACAGCTCCCCCCGCGCGTCGATAGTACCAGTACATCCCCGGTCCCTGAACCGTCTCGCCCCCGGCCGCTCGGCCCAGTCGAGCGCCCCCTCCAACGGCGCCCCCGCGCCCCCTTCCAGCGACGCCTCCTCTCCCGCCCCGCATGCCGCCGGCGCCGCCTCTCCCCCCCCGCGTGCCGCCGCGCCCCCCTCCTCTTGCCGCCGGCCCCGCCGGCCCGGAGCGTGCACTCGCGGCTGTTGCGCCTGTAGCCTCGGCACGAGCCTGCTCGGACACCACGCTGATGGCTCCAAGAGGCCCGATGAAGTCTGGCTGTCCGTACCCGGGCTTGTCGAGGAGGTCCATCACCCTCGCCCCCAGCCGGACGCCCCAGAGCTCTCTCTCAACGGCCCAGCCGTGGGAGGCCATGACACCGATGAGCAATACCACGCTGACGCAGGTCCACAGCGCTTTTCGCATTCAGAGGACCTCCTTACGCCCCCGCGCGAGCACGTCTCCCCGGCCCCCCACCCGGCCCGGCGGCAGTCTAACACAAAGCCATACCAGTGTCAACGTTGATGCCCGGCATCGCCGCCCTGCTCTCATTAGACGCAGAATCCGAGCATTGAGTTCCACCAATTTGGGGAATACTGCATGGGGTCGTGTAGAAGATGGCGCCCCCGGGGGCAAGCGAAAGATGAAACGGAAACAGAGCAAACGAGTCGCACCGGTGAAGCCTGCGGGGATCGTTCCCGCCGACACGGCGCGGTGTTGCACCTGTGGGAAGCCCCTGCTGCGCCTTCCGCCATCCCTCGCCTCGAAATCTCAGACACGGGTCTTCCAGTGCGCCGATTGCTTCTACCCCGGAATCGGGCGCACGGCCCAGGGCGCCGCCCCGGTCGCTTCAGCCGGGAACCGTTGGCTCCGGGAACTCTCCCCGGACAGCTCAGACTGAGCCCAATCGGTAGAGCGCATTTCATAGCCCTCACTCGCCTGGCTCTCCGCTGGAGACGCTGGCATGAAATGCGCCTGCTGGAGCCTGGCGGCTTGTGCTCCTGTTTCATAACCTCACATGGAGGCTATGAAACAGCTTCTAGTCATTGCTGACTGCGCCAAGATTCCGTTCTTGGCGTCGGCACTTGAGATCTATCTGGAAATGCGTTGGTATGTGGATTACGCCCGCGCCGAAACCGCAACCCGCGGCCGGCGCTCCTTCACTGCCACGCTCTCGTCGGCCAGGAGTTGGCGGAGCTTGTATATGGCCTTACTTCGCTGCGCGTACACGCACCCAACCCGTACTTTGCGCCGACGCGCGATGTCGCGTATGCTCTGGCCCCCGAGGAGCGCCTCCATCACCTGGCGCTCCGCCCGGGTGAGTCGCGGAAGGAGCTTCAGCACGCGCTTGTGCAGGTAGGCTGTGTCCAGACGCTCCAGCAGAGCGTCCTCGAAACGGTGCCCCACCGTTTCGTTCATGTCCTCGAGAGGCACGATCGTCTTCATGTGAAGCGCGGCTTCCCCGCGGTCGTGCAGATACCCGGGAACGCGCACCAGAGAGTACCGATCGCGGAGCCAATGACGAATGGCCCCTATGCCAGTCTTTACAAGGTAGCTGTGACACTCGTACGTCGCCCTGTGTGCCGCAGCTTCCCAAATCGCCGTTTCCGCCTCTTGATACAGGTCTCGGGCGGTCTCTCTATCCACCCCCAACATGCCGATGTAGTTCCAGATCTGGTGTGCTACTGCTGCTTCCATGGCTGCGATGTCTCCTGTGACGGCAGTTGCCGAGATTGAGGCCACCTGACTCAATTGGTCTTCTTCTCCTCACGCCTCCTTTCACGCGGTTTCGCCCAACCGGGCCGAAACGCTGGGGCGGCCATACGCACACCCCAGCTTGGGAGTCCTTCCAGGGGGACCAACGGGCCGGCCGAAGCAATCGGCCGAAGTCACGCGCAGCTCGCGCGCGATGGCACTACATGCCATCTCAGCTCCGGAGAGGACGGGATCGTTCGATGAATAGACTACTGCTTTCATCCCGATCTCCTCTAATCGAGGGCGAATATACCACACGACCCCCGAATTGGCAAGGGGGTCCATGTCGTGTTTATGAGCGTTTTCCTCGCATACCGAAACAGCAACGTCCCCAAGCGCACACCGCTTCAGCGCGCGTGACCCTCTTCAATCACTGCTTTTCTTCGGCCAGTTAGACAGTGGCAGATTGGCGGCGCAGTCCACCTCCGGCCCGCTTCCCCCCGAGAGCGCGAACTTGTGCGCCCCCGCAGCCGCCACCATCGCGCCGTTGTCGGTGCACAAGTCTGCCTCCGGAAACACGACGCGAAGGCCGCTTGCCTCCGCCCGTTCCGACAGCAGCTCCCGCAATCGCCGATTGCGCGCCACCCCGCCCACGACGACCACGGGAAGATACCCCGTCTCCTCCGCCGCCTGCGTCGCCCGCTCCGCCAGCGACAGCACGATGGACTCCTGATACCCAGCCGCCGCGCGAGACCGCCCTTCCTCATCCAGGTCCGCCTCCTGCACCATGCGCGCCAAGGCCGTCTTCACCCCACTGAAGCTGAAGTCGAGGGAATGGGCGATGCGCGCGCGGGGCAATGGCTCCACCCGGCCGGAATACGAATCCGCCAGCTCCGCCAGCAGCGGGCCCCCCGGATACGGCAGACCCAGCAGCCGCGCCCCCTTGTCGAACGCCTCCCCCGGCGCGTCGTCCCGCGTCCGGCCCAGCACCTCGTACTCGCCGTGTTCTCGCATCATGACGAGATGCGAATGCCCCCCGGAGGCGACGAGATAGACTGCGGGCAGCGGCAGAGCGCGCCCGACGGCCGCCCCGTAGATATGCCCCTCGAGATGGTGAACGCCCACCAGCGGCCGGTCGCGCGCCGCCGCCAGCCCCTTCGCCGCCGCCACGCCGACGACCAGCGAGCCGATCAGACCGGGCCCCACCGTGACCGCGATCGCATCGATATCCTCCCACTCAGCCCCGGCCCGTTGCATCGCCTCGCGGATCACCGGCACGATCATCTCGACGTGCCGCCGAGACGCCACCTCCGGCACGATCCCGCCGAAGTGCGCGTGCAGGTCGTCCTGCGACGCCACCACGCTCGCCAGCAGCTCCACCCCGGCCTCCCCCGGGCCCCGCACCACCGCCGCCGCCGTCTCGTCACAGCTTGTCTCGATCCCGAGTGTCAGCACGCATGCGGAATTCGGGGCGGCCGGCGCGCGAACCTGCTCGGCCCCATGGCCCGCCATCGACACAAGCCCCCCATCCCAATCCCCAGGACAACGTCCGCTCTGAGCGAATCGCCTCTTATAGAGTTTCTTGCATTATGGTTAGGAGCAACCGATAATGCAAGAAACTCTATAGCGCGCGGCGTGAGGCTCAGACAGCAGATTCTCTCGCATTACGGTCGTAACCGTAATGCAAGAGAATCCGTAGCTCCCCGATCCGGAACAACCGGAGATCGACCATGGACCTGAATGTAAGGATAGCCGGCGCCGCCGGCCAGGGCGTCGAGACCACGGGCGATCTGCTCGTCGAAACCTTCGCCGGCCAGCGGATCCACTGCTTCTCCACCCAGACATACCTCTCGCGCATCCGCGGCGGCCTCAACTGGTACGACATCAGGATCGCCGACCGCGAGCTCTTCTCCGGGCGGGAGAAGGCCGACCTCCTCGTCGCTCTCACCGGCGAAGCGCGAGACTGGCTCCGCCGCGACCTCACCGACCAGGGCCTCATCCTCTACAACGGCCTCGACGGCGACAACGTCATCGCCATCGAGTTCGAGAAGGTCGCCAAGGAAGTCGGCGGGTCCGCCATTATGGCCAACACCGTCGCCGCCGGCGCTGTGCTCACCCTCCTCGGCTACGATCTCGCCGGGCTCGAAGCCAACCTCACCGCGCGCTTCGCCAAGAAGGGCGACGACATCGTCACGGCCAATCTCGCCTCCGCCCGCAAGGGCGCCGAGCTCGTCCGCGACCACACCGCCAAGCTCCAGGGGCCCCCGCCCAACGACGCGCCCACGGCCATCTGCTCCGGCAACGAAGCCGTCGGCCTCGGCGCCGCTACCGCCGGCGTCAAGCTCGCCACCGCCTACCCCATGACCCCCTCCACCGGCGTCATCACCTTCCTGGCGCAGGTCGCCGACCGCTACGGGATCGTCGTGGAGCAGGCCGAAGACGAGATCGCCGCCGTCAACATGGTCTGCGGCGCGGTCTACGCCGGCGTCCCCGCCATGACCACCACCTCCGGCGGCGGCTTCGCCCTCATGGTCGAGGGACTCTCTCTCGCCGGCATGCTGGAGCTGCCCATTCTCATCTTCCTCGGCCAGCGCCCCGGCCCCGCCACCGGCCTCCCCACCCGCACCGCCCAGCAGGATCTCCTCTTCGCCCTCCACGCCGGCCACGGCGAGTTCCCCCGCGCCGTCTTCGCCCCCGGCACCCCCCAGCAGTGCTACGACCTCACCCGCCGCGCCCTCCAGATCGCCCACAAGCACCAGAGCCCGGCCATCCTCATGAGCGACCAGTTCCTCGCCGACATCCGAAAGAACTGCCCCGGCCTCGACACCACCTACCGCCCCATCGAGCGGCACATCGTCGAGGACCCGCCCGCCGATTATCTGCGCTATGCCGTCACCGACAGCGGAGTCTCCCCCCGTGCCATTCCCGGCGGCCCTGCCTTCGTGCTGGTTGATTCCGACGAGCACGGCGCCGACGGCCACATCACAGACCACCTTCCGACTCGGGTCGAGCAGCAGGACAAGCGCATGCGCAAGCTCGCCGGCCTCCTCGCCGAGGCACTCCCGCCCGAATGGTACGGCCCCGAAGACGCCGGCCACCTGCTGATAGCCTGGGGCTCCACCTACGGCCCCTGCCGCGAGGCGGTTGACATCATCACCGCCGCCGGCGGCTCCGCCGCCCTGCTCCACTTCACCCAGGTCTGGCCGCTCGACGCCGCGGCCCTCCGCGCCACCATCGGAGAGCGCACGAAGATTACATCAGTGGAGTGCAACCAGACCGGCCAGTTCGCCGCCCTCCTGCGTCAGGCCGGTGTTCTCACCCAATGCGACCTCATGACAAAGTACGACGGCCTCGCCTTCACCGCCGAGGAAATCGCCCGGAGGGCCGCCCGATGACAGCCCGCCTCCGAATAGGCCGCAGTCTTCCGGGCTTGCGGGCCGTTGCTGTAGGGCGGGCACGCCTGTGCCCGCCGGCCGTTGTCGTTCGTCGTTCTGTAGGGCGGGGACACCGATCCCCGCCGGCCGTTGTCGTTCGTCGTTCTGTAGGGCGGGCACGCCTGTGCCCGCCGGCCGTTGTCGTTCGTTGTTCTGTAGGGCGGGGACACCGATCCCCGCCGGCCGTTGTCGTTCGTTGTTCTGTAGGGCGGGGACACCGATCCCCGCCGGCCGTTGTCGTTCTGGTGGCGCAGGTTTTCAACCTGCGCAGGCACCGCAGGTGCCTCCTACCGCGTCCCCGCATGGCAGCGCCCAACCTCAGGAGCCAACCATGATCGCCAAACCCTTCTTCGACTCCGACATCGCCTGGTGCCCCGGCTGCGGCAACTTCGCCATCCTCAAGACCTTCGACAAGGCCGTGGACGAGGCCGGCCTCGACCGCCACCAGCTCGTCCTCGTCTCCGGCATCGGCCAGGGGGCCAAGCTGCCCCACTACGTCAGCGGCGCCAACGTCTTCAACGGCCTCCACGGCCGCGCCCTCCCCGCCGCCGCCGGCATCAAGCTCGCCAACCACGCCCTCGAAGTCGTCATCACCTCCGGCGATGGCGACATGTACGGCGAAGGCGGCAACCACCTCCTGCACAACCTCCGGCGCAACATCGGACTCAAGGCATTCGTCCACAACAACCAGGTCTACGGCCTCACCAAAGGCCAGGCCTCGCCCACCTCCGAGCTCGGCTTCACCACCAAGCTCCAGGTCCACGGCGTCGCCAGCCTCCCCTTCAACCCGCTGGCCATCGCCATCGTCGAGCAGTGCTCCTTCGTCGCCCGCGCCTTCGCCGGCGACCCCAAGCACCTCCAGGAGATGATGGTCGCCGCCCTCCGGCACACCGGCGGCTTCGCCCTCCTCGACATTCTCCAGCCCTGCCCCACCTACAACAAGCAGAACACCTTCAAGTGGTACCGCGACCGCGTCACCAAGATAGGGGAGGACCACGACCCCCACGATCGCGCCGCCGCCCTCCAGCTCGCCTTCACCTGCGGCGACCAAATCCCCATCGGCATCATCTACAAGCACGACCGCCCTACCTTCGAATCCCACCTCCCCGTCCTCCAGAAGGGCCCCCTCGTCACCCAGTACAGCGAACTGTAGGGCGGGGACATGGCTAGGTCCGCATCTAGCGGACCGCCATCCCGGCTCGCCGTAGGCGAGATTAGGGACCGATCCCCGCCGGTGGCTAGGCCCCGAAGGGGCCGCCATCCCGGCCCGAAGGGCTTAGGGACCGTTCCGGGTAGCGCAGGTTTCCAACCTGCGTAGGCGGCACAGCCGCCTGTGGGAGCCCCGTCCTCGGGGCGAACCCATTCGTTCGTTGCTTCGGTAGCGAACTTGCCCTGAGTACGGACGAAGGGCTGCCGAAGCCTCCTACCAGTTCGGCAGGAGCTTGCCTCCTGCCACTGGCCCTCCCCGGTGGGACAGGCTCCCAGCCTGTCGAGCCGCTGGCGGCCCCTCCCTACACCCTCCCCACACACCAAACCTACAACGACTCGAAACGCCAGCAACCACAGACTCCGCCGATGAACGCCAATGGGATGGCATGGGGTTTGTAGGGGCGGACACCTGTCCGCCCCTACGGTTCGGGTGGGCGTGGATGAGGGAGCTTTCGCAGCAAGCTACCGAACCAGCGAAAACGGAGGACACGCTCTAGTGCGAGGGCCGAGTAACCGAGAATCGCGGTGATTCCTCGCGGGTGGCGGTGAAGCCGCCTCCTGCAGGGCGCGCTGGTCTTCGCCAGCGCGCCGCATGCCATCCTGTGGGAGCCCCGTCCTCGGGGCGGACCCATTCGTTGCTTCGGTAGCTTGCTGCCGAAGCCTCCTACCAGTTCGGCAGGAGCTTGCCTCCTGCCCAACGAGCCATTCAGCGCGGAATAGAGACTTTGAGCCCTGGACAGAAGACTGTGATAGGGTTCTCCACGTCATCGGGGTCGGATAGCGCTTTTCGAATCTGGCTGGAGATCTCGGATATGTGGGTCTCCATCCTGGGGTAGAGTTCGTAGACGTTGCTGGTGTCGATGGGAATCGTCCGGAATTGGTCTAGGTCGAACGGTATCCTATCCGCCTGGCGGATGAGGTGGACTGTGGGTAGCCTGCACGCATGCCGGAGAGACAGCTCGTAGAACACGTTGGGATTGTGAAAGGAGAGATCCGCTATCGCGAGTCCGGATTTTGTGATGTACTCTATCACCTGAGCGGTTATCATCCCGGGTTTGCCGATGCTGTCCGCACGCACAAGAGTCAGGCCCGACTCCTTTAGCGCTGGTTCGACGAGGTGGACTAGGAAGAAGTCCGAGTGTTTGCGCTCTTCCGTTCCGGCCTCTCCGATAGGGCTGATATAGAAGCAAACCGTGGACCACTCTGGCTGCACATCTAGTGTCGCGCTGGACTCGGGCGCATTGAACTCCTCGCCCACGAGCGGCGCAGATCCGTCACCGCCTGCGGGCAATTCCTCGATGATGTGTTCTATAGGCAGTAGACGTTCCACCCCAGATGACATCTTGATCAGGTCGAGGAACTTGGTGTTTACGACGAAAGCATCAACGCACTCGGCGGCATGCTGATCCGGAACTCCCTTCTCGCGAACGAAGTCCTGCATGACATCGTGAGCGGCCAAGCGGCTGCTCTTATACTGATCGTAGATCTGAAGAAAGACGGGAACGCTTTCGATCGCCAGAGCGAATCTCGCCCGCAGTTTCACGGCCGGAGACGAGTCCGGGCTCGTGGCCGCTTCACCATCCGGGGTGAGTGCAATGTGTTCGGCTTTCTGGCCCCCGCTAGTTATTCCATACCTGGCGGAATCGATGATCAGCTGCCGGCTCACACTGCTTTCTGGGGATTTGCCAAGCTTATCAAAGAGGGTCAGGCGACGTATCTGTCCGCCGCCAGCGAACTTCTGTATCGCCTCGCCTAGGGCGAGAGCATCCTGAAATGGCGTGGAAGGGAATGGCCTCTTCGCACGGCTAGCAGGGCCTTGCGCGCTCTTTGCCGCGGCGCTGCCTGTGCGCCTCTTCTTACGCTTTCCTCTTGCCCGGGCTGCCCGCCGTGGCCTAGCGCGCACCTCCGCACGTTCAGGCGGCGTCGCACGTGGTGCCTCAGGGGCCGTGGCCTGCTTCGCGTCGCCGGCTTCGCTTGTCTCTTCTAACATCTAGCTCCCTCCTCTAGGGTAACCGTCGCTATATAGCCTCGCGCATCTTTGTCGCGAGAGCGTTAGTATGCGAGGTTCCCCTCTCCCGCGGGACCCTTTCTCCGTTGCTTCGGCAGGCTCCTTCCGAAGCAAGCTTCATCCCGGACGCGCGCCCCGCAGCCGGAGAAGCTAAGGCCCCTCCCCCAGCGCCCGCTGCTTCGCCTTCGACCGCGGAGCCTTCTTGAACGTCACATCAACCCGGCTCTCGGGCAGTTGCAGCTTCTTGCCTTCGAGGAGGTCTTTGACCGTGACAAGCCGGTAGGCGCGCGAAGCTTCCTGGTCCCTCCCTCGCCCAGCCTTGCTGAGCAAGCGTATTATAGCACGGGAACGACCTTCTCGCGGCACGGCGTTCGTGGGGCAGGAGCTTGCCTCCTGCCCTTACGCGCTCCTATGCCCCCCCGGCCCTCCCCCGGCATCTCAGTCCCCCCAAGTCGTCGTCCATAGCAGGACACTCCCCTCCCTCCCTCGTAACACTTCCCCAGGGTCGAACGGAGATCACTGCCATGCGACACTTCGCCGCCTTTGCCTGTGCCGCCGCGCTCCTGATCCTCATCGGCTGTGCCGGCATCGACCTCGCCGGCACGTACCACGCTGACGCCCGCCTCATCGAAGGCAAGCAGGAATCGACCGACCCCGGCTACTCCCTCGCCGAGGTCGAGGCCAAGCTCCAGCAGAACCCCCGCACCCTCACCCTTAACACCAACCGCCGCTACCGGCTGCAGAGCGCGGACTTCGTCGAGGAAGGGACCTGGAAGGTTGAGGGAAGTGTGCTGCTGCTCCGCGGCGACACCTCCAACGGCATCGCCATCCGACCCGCCCTCCAGGAGGACCGCCGCTGGCGCCTCGGCGACAACGGCGAGATCGTCAACGAAGGCGGCTACGGCCACTATAACCTCGAGGAAGTCTACCTGCCCGACTGAGGGCTCCGGCCTCTATCGCGGCCTGACCTGCCACTCCCGACGCAGGGGCGGCGCCCCCCGCGAAGAACATCACCTCTGGACGCGACCCCGTCAGCCCAGACCGGAGATGGCCGCGTCTTCCGGCTATCGACACGGAAGGAAGGACGGCTCCCGTCAATGCAACAACCCATGTGGCCCGCATTCGCTCTCGCCGCCTCGCTGCTCCTCGCCACCGGCCTCGGCGGGTGCGAGGCATCCTCTCCACCCGGCAGGACCCATATGATCGCGGAGCCGCCCTCCGGAAAGCTCTACCACGGCGTCTTCCCCGGCGGCAGCTCCGGCATGGAAGACGACATCACGCCGGCCCAGGTGCTCTCCTACGAGCAGGCCGCCGGCAAGCGCGTCGCATGGGTTTCCTTCTCCCATAACTGGTACCAGGGGACCGCCTTTCCCAAGGTGACGGCGCAGTGGATCCACGAGATGGGCGCGGTCCCCTACATCCGGCTCATGCTGAGAGAGGAAGAGGAGGGGACGCCGAATCGCTTCAGCCTCGAAGCCGTTCTCGCGGGACAGCTCGACACTGACATCGAGCGATGGGGGAGGGAGGCGGCGAAGTTTCCGGGGCCTCTCATGGTCGAGTTCGGGACGGAGTGCAATGGGGAGTGGTTCCCCTGGAATGGGCTCCACCACGGCGCAGGGACGCTGGACGGGTTCGGCGACCCGGCGAAGCCGGACGGGCCGGAGCGGTTCGCCGCGGCCTATCGGCATATCGTCGATCTGATCCGGGGGCAGAGGGCGCGAAGCATCACATGGGTGTTCCATGTCAACGCCGGCGATTGGCCCGAGGCGGCGTGGAACGGGTTCGAGAACTACTATCCGGGGGATGGGTATGTCGATTGGGTGGCCGTGAGCGCCTACGGGCCGCAGGAGCCCACTGAGGACGAGTACGAGACCTTCCGCAAGCAGATGGATGGCGCCTACCCGCGGCTGGAAAGGATGGCTCCGGGCAAGCCGGTGATCGTGGCGGAGTTCGGATGCACCGCGGGCTGCCCCGTGATTTCGCCGGAGAGGTGGGCTGGGGACGCTCTGAGGGATATTCTCGGGGGGCGGTGGTCGCGGGTGATCGGGTTCTCGTGGTGGGACGAGCAGTGGGAGAACGATGACGACCCGGCCCACAACAGCGACATGAAGATCGAGAACACCCCGGCGCTGGCGGCGGTGTTCAAGGAGAAGCTGGCGGCGGCCGGAGACGCGGTCGTCGAACGGCCGATCATCGGCGCGGTGGGGGAGTAGTCTGGGAGCATTGTATATTCGTCTGGCGGCCTGACGGCCGAGAGGCCGAAAAGGGCCCTCGCCGGCACGAAAAGGGCCTCGCGCGGCACGCGAAACGGCACGAACGGACCGCGTTTCGGCACGGAATGGGCGCGGTCGGCACGGCCCTCGGCCGGCGGGCGCGGGGGAGGCGGGGATAGGCTCATTTCGCGGACTGGGAGATCGGGCGGACGCTTTGCGTCCGCTTGTTTTTATGGCAGAGGCTTGCTTGGTAGGATAGCGGCATGGAACGCGAAGGGAAGGGCGAGCGGAAGGGGGGGGGCGGGGTCCGATTCGGACGGAGAGCGCACTCCCCCTGGCGCCATCCCGTGGCCCTCGACTTGTCGTGGATCTATGCACTCATCACCGGGCTGTTGACGGTATTGTCCGCTTCGGCAGAGACGGCTGTTCGGTCGAACCCTTTGACGATCAGCCATACCGCGAACGCCATTTCCTGTACGGCTATCGGAGCATCCAACACGATCTGGGTGGCCGAAGAGGGCTCGAGGCCATAGACCACCATCATGCGCGCCGCCAGAATCGACGCGGCGGCGACAAGACCCCACACGGACAACCATCGAGGCACGAGCCTCGCCTGATACAGCACATAGTTCAGCATCAAGGCACCCAGGCTGAAGGCGGTGAAAGCCAGGGCCGCATCGTCCCAATCGTGCCCAGCCAGCAGCATGCCGCCCAAGGTTTGAAGGTGGGAAGTAGGAGGAGTGCCCGCAGCGACGAATTCCCGACTCACTGTCACGAGTGTCAGCAAATGCATTGTGCCTATGGCGAAGAGCACGGCCTCTATGGACCTGGCAGCGACATACCCCAGAGCCAAGCGTTCGCTGAACCGTCTCAAGATGGGGTAGATGGCCACCGCAATTCCAACAACTGCGATGTGATTGATGAGCTCAAAGAGAGCTCCCGTCGCCACCCGGTTTTCGCTGAGAGACGCCTTGGTGAGGTAATCCGGAGCACCGACAACTGGTTGCAGAAGCAAGACCGCCAGTGTGCTGGCAACCGTCGCGATTATGAAGAGGACGCCCACAATGGTTGGAGTCCTTCTGTCTGTATCTACTCCATCTCTGCTACTCAATGAATTCTCTCCATTCTTTTGGGTCCCCGTGCGGCGAAAGGCGATCCTGTTGCGATCCAGCAGGCCGCCCAAGCTCGCTCCCGAAACACGCCCAACATCGCTGCCGGAGACTGCCTAGCTTTCCTCCGCCAACATCATCGAGGTATCATCCCAGCTGTACGCGATCTCCTTCAGTTCGCATCCTCCGATGGTGACCCTCTGCGTCCCCTTGGGGCTTCCGCCCAAGCGAGCGTAGAATCCACGCGCGGGGTTATCCTTGAGTACCCAAACGACCATGGACCGCATGCCCGCCGCGGCCAGGCGCTTGACAGCGTGCTGCATTAGCACTCGTCCTATGCCCTGTCCTTGATGCCGTGCCAACACGTAGACGGCGTAGACCTCTCCTGTGGTAGCAGCTTCGGGCTCCCGGGCAGGGCCCGCTGCGGCGAATCCGACGACCCCTTCCTTCTCCAACTCAGCGACAAGAGTGAACGCGCCGTCTTCGGGTTCACTCAGACGAGACCGCGTCGCGCGCTCGGCTCTCTCGTAGGAAAGACCGTCCAGATGCTGGTCCGGCACGACGCCTCGGTAGGTACTGAGCCAGGTGTCTACATGCACTATGGCTATGGCGGAGACATCGGACAGTCGGGCATCTCGGATGAACATGGGCAGTTCTCCGCGGAAGGAGGAGGGCTGACGTCACCGGCGCACTCGCATGATACCACGACAAGATGTTGCCGTCACCTGGAGTAGGGGAGCAGGCTCATGCGCCGGTCCCTGCGCACGGTGGGAACCGCGTCTGTAGCTCTTAAGAGCCTCTTCGCCACAGCCTACCCGCCCACCCGACTGCAGCGCGCGTTCGCGACCTCCACTTCCTGTCCCGCGCGGATCTGAGTGCGAACTACCAGAGCGCCCGTCACGGCGGTCTCGAGGGCCTTCGACGGCTACAGATGGACCTCGCTCAACCTTCGGGAGAAGTGCTATCATTGTCACGCAGATCGCCGGACAGGATTACTAGTGAGGCCAGGGTCGATCAGAAGCTGAAGCCGGAGGCGCAGATGGAGAGCCCCCGACAGACAGTCTACCTCGTCGTGGCTGCACTCGTACGCCGGGACGACGAGGTGCTGCTCGTCTCTCAGAAGGCACTCGACGACGATCGCGCCTACTGGGCATTGCCCGGCGGCGTCGTGGAGCCTGGAGAAGCCCTGTTGACGGCCCTGGCTCGAGAGGTGCGCGAAGAGGCCGGGCTTGAGGTCACAGACCCGGGTCGACTTGCCTTCGTGGCGCAGACGCCTGACGGCATCGCCTTCACGTTTGCGATCGGCGAGTGGGAGGGTCAGGCTCGGAGCAGCGATCCCGATGGATTGGTGATGGACGCTCGGTTCTTTCCGGTGGGGGAGGCCATTGCCAAGCTCGCAGAGCTCCCCGTGCCGTCCATGCGAGAGCCGGTCGTCGCCTACTTGCGCGGCACTCTGGAACCGGGCACGGTGTGGACGAAGCAGCGCTAGAGAGTGCGTCCGCCCCGGGTCCCCCGCTGGGCCTCGCCTTCCTCACCTATGGGCGGGAGATGCCGAATGCCGGAGTCAGCGGAGAGACGCGGCGCGATTGCAGGCGCGAATGACGGGGATGCGGCCGCGCCGGGAATCGCATGTCCCGGAGGAGAACGAGTCCGCTCCCCTCGGCGCCCTCCCGCCCGGACTACGGGGGGCGCTCGTGCGAAGGTGACGCGGTTCCCTACTTGAGATCAACAGAGCGATAGGGTGAATGTGTTCGTGGGTCCCCGCCGGCGGGCGGGATGGCGGCGCGCCTAGTTGCTTCGAGGGAGGAGGGGGAGGCGGCTGCGCCGGCTACACAGGTTGGAAACCTGTGCCACCAGGAACGGCTGGCGGAGGGGTCGCGGCAGGAATGCCGCTCCCACGAAACGGCAAGGGCCGGCGGGCATGGGAATGCCCGCCCTACAGAACGGCAAACGGCTGGCGGAGGGGTCGCGGCAGGAATGCCGCTCCCACGAAACGGCAAGGGCCGGCGGGCATGGGAATGCCCGCCCTACAGAACGGCAAACGGCTGGCGGAGGGCTCGCGGCAGGAATGC